>Ga0182745_1000153_pt1 | contig 93732 bp, 73 predicted proteins | sample eDN3rd30CKraftBY_FD_128523 | JGI IMG/M metagenome (GOLD analysis project Ga0182745, IMG submission 128523) | Enriched backyard soil microbial communities from Emeryville, California, USA - eDNA 3rd pass 30_C Kraft BY (version 2) (version 2) | ecosystem: Environmental > Terrestrial > Soil >...
ACGGGGGCACCTCAACCTCGGGCTACGGGGGCACCTCAACCTCGGGCGACCGGGGCACCTCAACCTCGGGCTACCTGGGCACCTCAACCTCGGGCGACGGGGGCACCTCAACCTCGGGCGACGGGGGCACCTCAACCTCGGGCGACGGGGGCACCTCAACCTCGGGCTACGGGGGCACCTCAACCTCGGGCGACGGGGGCACCTCAACCTCGGGCGAGGGGGGAATCATCCAAGTAACTTGGTGGGACGAAGCGGCTCAACGGAAGCGAGTGGCGACGGGCTATATCGGTGAAAAAGGCCTATTGCCCAACACTCCCTACCGCTGGATTGACGGCAAGTGGGCCGCAGTCGAAATGAAGGCTACGCCGTAAATCCTCTGCATGCGTTGCTTCTTCTATAGATCAAAAGCGTATTCGCCCCTGCGCCGGGAAAGGAGCTCGCAAACGCATGGAATCCATGAATGACGTTCCCCCTCTAGAGATCTCGGGAGGGTCGATCCGAGTCGTTCGCGAGCGGTTCGACTTCGACCGACGAGGCCAGCACAAGCCCAATCCGAGCATTCCTCTCGAGGAGATTATCAGACCGCAAAGGTTCGCAACCCCTGCGAGCATCGCGGCGCTCGTCATCCGACAAGCCAAGCATCTGGGGCTCTAGGACAACACCCCTGGGAGGATCGCACGCATGTACGAATCTGATCATCTTTTTTGCTCGCGGGGAGGGGATCTCTGGTATGAGGGCGTGCCCCTTGGTTCGGTTCGGAGGGGAATACGCTGGCCTCGAGATCTCGGTGAACCGCCTGAATGGCTCGAGGCCGAATTCAAATCGTTGCGGGACACGCACATTTGGAACCGTCATCGCGTCGAACCCGTCTTTCCCGACACGCCGAAACATGTTGAACGCGTTATTACGCGTTGGCTCATTCATGAAACAAACCGTAGCAAGCTGGGGATAGCGCGGCTCGAGAAGTGGGAAGAGGCCGCGGCAAAATCCCGGAGCTTGCAAGCTGAGGTAATGGGGGAGATTCGAGGAGCGCAGGGGGGAACCTTTCAGCACGGATTCTATGCGGTTCGCGGGCGATTGGTCGGTGTGGTTTGCGGAAAGTGCGGGTGGGAGCTCCAAGTCAAAGCGGGCGCGTGCCCGTGGAAGTCAAACAGCCGCAAGCTGATGGAGGTTTCGACGTATGACGAGAGCGTTGATGGTTGCTGAGGAACGCGGAACGCCCGACCGAATCCAACTCGGTGGCGCGGGCGCAATGAAACAAACGATCGAGGATCTTAACGCGGTTCGAGCGTTCGTCGCGTCAGCGATGATCAACGGTCAAGACTTCGGTGTAATCCCTGGGACGGGGAAGAAATCAACGCTCTTGCTTCCCGGCGCGCAGAAAGCATTGATGTATTTCAATGTTTACCCGGACTTCGACGTTGAGACGCGTGAGCTCGAGTCGGGGCACGTTGAGTATATCGTCAAGACACATCTACGATCCCGAGTAAGTCAATCCCTCGTCGGTTCCGGCCTGGGTTCCTGCTCGACGATGGAGAGCAAGTATCGTTGGAGGAGCGCGGTTCTGAAATGCCCGCAATGCGGTAAGGGCGCGATCATTAAGGGAAAGCAGGAATACGGGGGCGGATGGGTTTGCTTCAAGCGGAAAGACGGTTGTGGGGCGAAGTTCGACGATAGCGATCCCGCGATCGTCTCACAACCGGTCGGCAAAACTGAGAATCCTGATATCTATGATCAGCGAAATACAGTTTTGAAAATGGCGAAGAAGCGCTCACTCGTCGATTCGGCGCATGGTCTCGGTTGCATGTCGGAACTGTTCACGCAAGACCTTGAGGACTTCGGGGAGATCTTACCCGCCTACACAGCCGACGAGGAACCTGAGCCCCCCCCTCGAGGGCGAGAGTCGAACACGGCTTCTCGGCCCACGAATCGAAGACGCCAGGAACCGTTCTCTCCCAATCGCTATAAGGCGACCCCTGGGGACGTGCGAGCGTTCACCGATGCGGTTCATGCGTATTGCGACTCAGCAAACGCCTATTGGGCGGATCAACACACCGACGACTATGGATCGCTCACAGTCGAGATCAAGGATCTTGTGAGCCCGTTTCAACTCGTCAATCACACCTTGAAACACTTCCAAGTCACATTCGACAAGGGCGAAGGGAAGCATAACGAGCGCCAGCGCGCGGGGGCGAGCCTATGGGTTCAGGATCCGCGGGCCGTCGAAAGCGAATGGAAGCGATACGCTCGAGAGCTCGCAACGGAAGCTGCGGAAAAGCTTCGACTCCAATCCGAAGCTGAGGACGGCCAAGGGGAAGCTGAATCGCAGGAAATGAACGAGCAACTCGAGGGCGCTACGGCTGTACGTGAGCCCGGTTGCGATGACGATTTGTGAGGGTTTCTCGAGCGATGAAGTGGTTTCGCGTGTACAACGAAGTTCTGCATGACTCAAAGGTGCAAACCTTGAGCCCCGAGCTCTTTCGCGTCTGGATCAACCTACTCTGCCTTGCCAGCGGCGCGGAAGATCGCGGAACCCTTCCAGCGCTCTCCCAGATTGCCTTTTCGCTTCGGATCAAAGAAGACAAAGCATCGCAGCTTATCGGCAAACTGATCTCAATCGGCCTGATCGACGAGGCCGAAGATGGCGGTCTGTCTCCCCATAATTGGGTGTCCCGACAGACAGACGGAGCGTCCAGCACAGAACGAGTGAAGCGCTATCGGCAGCGCATTCGGAGCGCTGGAGAGACAGTCACCGGCTACACAAAGCACCGCGCAGAGGTTTTTGCGCGTGATGGCCGCGCATGCGTCTACTGCGGCGCAAAGAAGTCGCTCGTGCTTGACCACCTTGTTCCCGTGCTGAAGGGTGGGACGGGCGATCCCGACAACCTAGTTACAGCCTGCAAGTCATGCAACGCGGGCAAGTCTGGAAGGCTTGTAGGCGAAGCGGGTTACAGCTTTTTGCGGCACGAAACAGCCGCACAGTATCTAGCAGCGCTGTCACGCTTTTCTGTCACTGATGACACGTTCAAGCAACGTGACACCTGTCACGCCCTGTCACGCCCTGAAACGGTGACAGTAACGCCTGTCACGCCCCTAGAGGAGATTAGATTAGAAGAGAAGAGATTAGAAGAGAAAAACACACCCCCTAACCCCCATTCGGGGGGAGGCGTGTGCGTGTCGGCTAACGGGGCTGAGCCCGTTCCAATCGAGGATATCCCACCACCAACGGCTCCAGTGATCGACGCGGAGATGTCTCGAGTCATGGCACTGGCCGATCGACTGTTCGACCAGAGTTACTTCGGGGCCAAAATTCCTGGCATCGCGGGTGACGGCGATCGGCAGTTCCCTTTGCCATGTCTCGAGGAGGCTCTCCACGAGCTTCACGCAGCGGAACGCGGCAAACAGACCTGGAAGTACTTCTTGGGGATCGCAGGTCGAATCAAGGCCAGCGGAGCCCCTGCTAGGGCCAGCCCTAAAGCGACATCGCGTGACAACGACGCGATCCCTCGCCGGAAGTCTGCAGCCGAAATTGAAGCGACAACGGCGCGATATCAGCAGTGGGCCGAGGAACGAAAAGCGGAGGGGAAGCGTTGAGTATTGAGCAATGGTTTTTTCGCTGGCTCGATCACCACCAGTTTTTGCATCCAAACCGTGGTTGGGTGACAACCGGGCATCCCGACGCATTTACGTTTTACGTTGGGTGGATGGAATGCTTTACCCGCATGGGGGCGACCGAGGAGATATGCAACGCTGCGTCGAAGCGCATGCAAGAGAACCCCCCGCGATTTCTCAACGAACACATGCCCGCGATCAAGCTTGCCATCGCGGAGGTTCGGCGGGAACAACAGGCCTCGTCTGTGAGCTCCCCCGATCAACCGAGTCGCGAACAACTCAAAGCGTCTCTCGACTCGCATAGTTGCCCGGAATGCGACGGGACCGGTTGGGCACTTCGGCAAGCACACTGGCCTAGCCTTCGATGGACGCCTCGAGTCTGCATGTTCTGCCGATGCCCGCATGGACGCTGGCGCAAGCGAAACGACCCCGACTTGAGCGGTTCGGATGGACGCAATTACGACGATCTCCAGGCGCATCCCGCTATCTGGAATCACAAGCTGAGCTTTCCGCTTTGGAGTGATCGCCCGGTTTCGCCTGAGGTTCTGACGGACTGTGAAAGCGAATGGTATTACGTCGCCCCTGGGGAGGGCAACCAGGTGGACGCGCAAGAGGGATTCGCCGCTCTGGCGGAACCATTGGCTCGAGCGAAGTCAAAACCTGCGACTCGCAGGACCATGGAAACAACGATGCCGGTAGTCGCGCCGGTGCCGTTCTGACGAGAGCGACAAGAACCGTATCGAGGCATTAGCGTATGTCAATCAAGCAACTGACCATTCAAAACTTTGAGCATCTTGACGGGGGCAAGGCCGCGCTTTCCTTCAACGCTCACATTCAGCGCGTTGCGATGGATTGCATGGACCGGCCCGGCGATCCAAGGGCGCGGAAAGTAACGCTCTCGGTGGACTTGACGCCCGTTCTGGGAGAAGACGGTTCCGCCGATGAAGTGAAGATGAAATTCCATGTCAAATCGAGCGTTCCCGACCACAAGTCGAAAGTCTACTCGCTCGGTATGCGAATGAATGGGGTTCTCATCTTCAATGAGGACTCCCCCGAAGCAATCGACCAATCGACGTTTCTCGAGGACTGACTTAACTCGAGGCATTCTCCCGAGCAACCGTTTCTCTAAACCTTCTCACGTTTCAAGAACCCTGAGGATTGATCAATGATTGCCGAAGCGTTGCAATTTCAACACGAGCTCTCTGTGCGTTCCGTGGAACCATCCAAGCTGGTAAAGACTCATCGTGAGTCGAAATACGCGATCGGGGGGTTGATTCGAGAGATCAAGCACGATCCCGCCCCTCGAGAACACGCGGTGAAGTCACTCCAGGAAATTGAGCGACTCGCGACCCGGTTCGCTTTGGAACCCGACGAGGGCGAGGCCGACGACACGGAAGTGCTCCAGCCTGTGGTGTGGTTCAGCGAAGAACGGATTGTGCTCGTTCTGGACGATGCCGATTATCGCGTCGAGACGGTCACTCTCAACCTCGAAAAAAGCGATGTTTGGAGGGCTGTGGAAGGGCTCAAGCACGGCCCGAAATTCAATCAAAAAAACTTCATCAAGCTTTTGCGCGTCGATCTCGCCCGCACGCTAGAGTCGGGCGTGCTTTTGGAACGCGTTCGGAAGGTGCGATTCGAGAACGGTTCGGCCGTGTCGGGCAGCGTCGAACGGGGCCGAGAATCGTTCGGGCGTGAGATTCTTAGCAAGGTGGAAACGGGCGGTGAACTCCCTGAAGAAGTGGTGCTTCAGGTGCCCGTCTTCAAGACCCTGGGGGAGTCCGCAACCTACCCGATCCGGTGCGCCGTCGAAGTCGATCCGAGCATGGGCGAATTCCAGTTGATCCCGTTGCCCGACGAGATCGAGCGAGTCTTCCATCTCGCCATGGACTCGATTCGCTCGCGTCTCGAGGAGCATCTACCCGCCACCGTGCCTTGCTACTACGGCACGCCCTGATTCCGCTCGCGTCGGTAGGCTCATCTCGAGCCTACCGACTTCCCTCGAGGGGTTGGCATGTTCACAGATGAAGAAATCGACGAGGCCGCATTCTTTGCGGCGTTCTTAGACGAATTTGGAGCGAGCATGAGCATCGAAGACTTGGCCAAGCTGGGGCAGCGAATGAGGGACTCGCAACGGAAATACTTCCGTAGCGACAAGTCGAGAGCAGCGCTCGAGACGGCCCGTGATCTCGAGCGACAGTTTGACAAAGCCTGTGTGGAAGTGCTTTCACAGCCGACGTTGTTCGCTCGTGAGGCCCCCCGAGAACCAGGATGGTAAGCCAGCAGGATGTGCGTTCGCTCGCATTGTTGGGTCAGCACATGCGAGCCGCGCAAGAGGAATTCCGGCGAACCGATTCGGGCCCCTGGCTTTGGGCCAGGAAAGCTCGAGAGCGGCAGTTTGACCGAGAGTGCAAGCGGATACTCGAGGGGGCGCATGCGGGCGATGACCTGGCTTTACCGGATTCGATCAACGGTGATTCTCATCAGAGAAAATTACAGCGTCGGGGACGCATGGAAGCGGGCCGGTGAGATTTGGAGGGTTCCATGAAGACACGAGGGGCAAGAGCATGGACTTACGGGGATGCCTTGAACGCCGAAGAAAACCTCGAGCTCGTGAAGCGCTACCAGGCGTCAAGCGGGCGGCGAGAGAAACGCGAGGTCGAGGCGAAAATCGTACGCGGCAACATGGGGATCATTCGGAAGGTTGCCAGCGACTATATCTCGAGGGCTCAAGATCGCTTTGAAATGACAGATCTTGAGCAAGAGGGCGCGATGGGCCTTCTCCGAGCTCTGGCTCTGTTCGACCCAAATCGTGAAACAGCGTTCACGACGTATGCGAAATATTGGATCACTCACTACATTCATCGCAAGACAGCGACTACCACGACGTTAGGCCGAGTTCCGAATTACGCGATCGAACGCCATGCCAAGCCTGAGATCGTGGAAGCGGTCAAACGCGTGATGAGCGAGCCATTACGCGACGTGACCGACCTCCCCTTACTCTCTCGTGAGAGATCGGCTCATCACGTCTGCGAGTTCAACGAAGAATCTCATTTGTTGCGGGCCGCGTTGGAAAGTCTCCCCCCCCGATCCGCGATGATCCTATCGCGTCGGTACGGCCTCGAGGGGCGAATGCCCGAACCGTTGCACGTTCTCGCCAAGGATCTAGGCCTGTGCAGAGAACGAGTGCGACAGATCCAACTCGATGCGCTGACGAGGCTCCGAGAAGCACTCTCAGCGATTGCCTGATTCATTTTGTTCCATGCAGACTTGATTGAAAGGGTTCTCGATGGAAAACATCTTGCAAGATTGGGTGACACGACTCGGTTTGCGGCATCAGGGCGTTTTGATGACTTGCATCCGAGGTTGCGACACGGCCCCAAAGCATGACCCGTCGAAAATGCTCGCTCGAGCATTCCGTGCGGCAGTTCTTCGCCCGTTCTGCAAAGACCCCCGCAAGGCTCAAACGTTCATCGAGCATTGCGAACCCGATGAGCTCTTGAGACGGTTCAACGACTTCTCTCGCAACTGCGATCATTACCCGCATCACTACGTCATGCATCTTGTTCATGGCGCGGAGGTAATCGGCTACAAGCATTCGGACGTTCAGACTCGAGCTTGTTGGCACGCGTTCTATTTGTCGCTCTGCAACGGGTTGCATGTAAACCCGGAAGCCGAAGAACAACTCGACGCCCGGCTAACCGCGAACGAGGAGGACTTCGGGCGACGAGATCGGCAGCGGATCGAGGCCTCTGACTTCGCTCGAGCATGAAATCACCATTCCCAAGGCAGCGCGAAGCGGCTTCACTTCGCGCGGTCCTTCAAGCACTCCGTGCGTTCGGTGTGGACTGCGAGCGGCAAAACACGGGCGGGATGTCGAACGAGAAGGGCCAATACGTGGCGTTCGGGCAATCCGGGAACACGGATATAACGGGGATGATGACCCGAGGGCCTTGGAGGGGGCGGCGGGTGGACGTGGAGGTTAAGCGACCTGGGTTTGATCCGAAGCGACCTGGAAGCGCTCGAGCCCGGCAACGATGGCAAAAGCAACTCGAGCGCATCCAGCGAACGAACCGCAACGGGGGGATAGCTTTCTGGGCGACTTCAGCAGACGAGGTTGCGGCTGTGATGACTCGAGTGAATGAGGGACTTCGCGTAGTGGTCGAAGAAGATGGAACCGTTTATGTGACGGATGAGGAGCAAGTTTGACGTTCTACCTGGGAACGCATAAGGCTGGTTGGCTCACGAGAACCGAGGTTCCGTTGTTCGTGAGTCGGCGAACGCTGTGCAATCGAAAGTCGCTCCCTCGAGCGATGGGTCGTTGGGCGCTCGATTCAGGTGGGTTTACCGAACTGAATATGTTCGGACGGTGGGAGACGTCCGCACGGCAATATGCAGACGAGGCGACTCGTTTTATGCATGAGATCGGCGGCCTTGACTTTGCCGCAATTCAAGACTGGATGTGCGAACCGTTCGTGATCGAGGGGACCGGCAAGTCGGTTCGAGAGCATCAGCAACTTTCAATTCAAAGCTGGATCGAGCTCCGCGAACTGGCTCCAGCCGTTCCCTGGCTGCCTGTGCTTCAAGGCTGGGAGATCGAGGATTACCTTGAGCATCTCGAGCAATATCGACGGGCCGGAACCGACCTGGCTACCCTCCCGATCGTTGGAGTGGGGTCGGTCTGTCGACGGCAGGGAACCGATGAGGCGGTTCAACTTTTCACCGAACTCAACGCGGCCGGAATCAAATGCCACGCGTTCGGGTTCAAGCTTACCGGCCTGCGAGCTTGCTCGAGGTTGCTCGCATCGGCTGACTCGAGGAGCAAGCCCCCCGGGGCGGTTGCCCTACTGTGAGCGTGAAACGGTGGAACGAGATTGTAGATGCCGTAAACAAGGCGAATGCCAAGGGGGATAAGTGACCGTTGCTGAGGCGGCCAAGCAACTGGAAGTGAGCCCCCGCACAGTGTATCAACTGTGCGCCGAGGGTTTGCTTTCACACATTCGGATCGGAGTAGGGCGCGGCGCTATCCGAATCGGGCAGGATGATATCGACGCGTTCCGGGAACGAGCTCGAGCCAAGTCGCTCGAGCGTCGGCCCGCCCCTGTTGTTCCCTACGCGCTCAAGCATATCAAGAGCCGGACTCGCTAGCGTCATCGCTAATCGCCCGCCCGGCTTGTCTACGAAGATGGTCGGTGCGTTCTTCGATGTGATTGTAATTCATCGTGGTGCGGATATCGCGATGGTTCATCAGTGCCGCTACGTCTGCAAGCGGCACTCCCTTTTCTAACGCGTCCGTTGCGAACGAGTGGCGGAACGCGTACGCTGTCACGCCGTCAAGGTTGACCCCCTGCTCTTTCATCTCATCACGCAACCGACGCATCGCACACTTTACAGCGTTGGTTGTCCAGGGCTTCCCTTTAGTGTTCCTGAAAATCGGACCCGAGGGGTTCTTCTCGGCCAGGGCGCGGCATAGATCCGCAAATTGAGGGACCATGACGAGCGTGATCATCTCCCCCGTCTTGCGTGTTGTCTTCCCTGGCAACCGAGCGATTCCGGTTTCGAAGTCGACATGACCCGCCTCGAGGCGGGTGATTTCTCCGGGCCGAGCTCCCGACCATGCGAGCGCGTTGAGGTAATCGCGAAACTCTGGACTCACGGCTTTCCCGATCACATGGCGCTCGTCACGCGTGACGGTGCGTGTTCGCCTGCCCATTTTGGGGCGCTTGACGTGCTTCAACGGATCGGTGGGGAGATGTCCTTCCCGAACGAGCCAAGCAAAGCACGTTTTGAGCGAGGTAATCGCGCCTCGGACGGTTGATTGCGACCACTCGTGTTTCGCAACCCATTCGTTAACGTGCCTGGGGCGGATCCGATCGAGCTTCAAGGAACCGTAGTGGTCCGCAAAGTCTTGAAGCTTGATCCGGTACTGTTCATAGGCGCCGTGGGAAACCGACTTCTCCGCGTGCGTCAAGAATAGATCGCACGCAAGCTCTACCGTAAGGTGGGGCTTGATCTCGGTTTCAAGTCCCAGAGAAGCCATCAAGCGGTGATACTCGCGCCAAGCTTCGGCTTCCGTCTGAGAGTTCTTCGGACCCGAGCACAACCGCCGGCGCTTGCCGCGTTCGTACTCAACTTCCCACTGGTTACGTTGAGCGCGAAAAAACGGCTTGGGCTGGTGCATAGTGGACCCCCGTATAAGGTAATCCACCAAGTCTGACCAACTTCCTGACCAATCTCAAGCCATTTTTCCGCAACTCTAATCGGGGCGGCGGGATTTGAACCCACGACCTCTAGACCCCCAGTCTAGCGCGCTAGCCAAACTGCGCTACGCCCCGTTTTTTTCTGCTCACTCAGAGACATGTTGTCGTCGAGTGAGAGGGTATTGTAGGGTCTTAAGCAGATCTGTCAATGACGGTTTGGAGGAAATTGCACGTGCACTTCGCGGATCGATTGAATGAGGCGGTCAAACGTGTGAAAAATCCGATTTGCGTGGGGATTGACCCACGGCCCGAGGACTTGCCTCCAGGGCTCTTGGATCAGTTCTCTGGAGATCGGCGGGGCGTGGCGGAAGCGTTTCGGGTGTTTGGGTTTGGGGTGATTGACGTGGTGGCCTCGGTCACCCCCATCGTCAAATTTCAGGCGGCGTTTTACGAGGCGTATGGGCCGGAAGGAATGGGTGCGCTGCACGCCTCGGCGAAGTATGCCCAGGAGAAGGGGGTGCTCGTCTTGATCGATGGGAAGCGGAACGATATCGGCTCGACGGCCGAGGCGTATGCCAGAGCCTATCTGGGCAAGGTTCCCATGGGAGAGTCGTTCGAGCCCCCCTGGAACGCCGATGGCCTGACCATCAACGCCTATCTCGGAAGTGATGGAATCAACCCGTTCCTCAAGATCGCCAAGAAGGAAGAGAAAGGACTTTACGCCCTGGTCCGAACGAGTAACGCGTCGGCGATTGAGTTTCAGGACCTCGTCTGCGACGGCAAGGCCCTGTACCGGCATGTGGCCGACCGCCTGGCCGGCTGGGCCGAGCCATATCGAGGAGACACACGCTACAGCTTGCTCGGGGCGGTCGTGGGCGCGACGTATCCCGAACAGCTCGCGGAGCTGCGCGAGAGCCTGCCGGGCGTCCCCTTCCTGGTTCCAGGGTACGGTGCCCAAGGAGGTTCGGCCCAGGATGTGGCCCCCGGTTTCGACGAGCAAGGACTCGGGGCGATCATCAATAGCTCGCGTGGCCTGACCTTCGCGTATACGAAGGCCGCGGCCAAGGCCCGCTTTGGCGATAACTGGCAAGGCGCCATCGAGCAGGCGGTGAAGGACATGGCCGACGACCTCGCCGCGAACACGCGGGCGGGAAAGCTTCGCGACAGCGACCCAGCCAAGTGAAGACATGAACGCGGGTTGGATCGAGGCGGGCCAAGCCAGCGCGGCAAGGCCCTGTCGCCCTCAGAGCGATCATCCAGGCACTTTGTGGAATGAATCGACCCGAAAACCCTCTCGCAACGAAGGCTCTGGCAACCGTCGAGCGCCGCGCAAAAATACGACGCGGGGCCTTCGTTCTCTCTCAATCGCCCGTTACCATTGACGTTCAGCCGTTGACCTCAGCCCGGCCAGGACGACCCACCATGAAGGGCCAGACTGACGGAGCCTCGCCATTCGCATTGATCGACTCGTTCCGCTTGACCGGTCGCCTCTGCCCCCCCTTTGCCTTGCTTTGCTCGTTCCTTTATTCTCTTCTCCACCAGGCTCGATCGAGGACCTGACCCATGCAGCTCGTGATGTTCTCGAAGATGTTGCAAGAGTTCTCGGTCGGTGAGGCCGCCAAACGGATCAAGGCACTCGGGTTCGATGGCGTGGATCTGACCGTTCGACCCAAGGGGCATGTTTTGCCCGAGTCGGTTGGGAAGGAGCTCCCTCGGGCCATCGGCGCAATCCACGCGGAAGGCTTGGACGTGCCCATGGCGAGCACGGCGATCACAAGGGCCAACGAACCTCATGCCGAGGCGACCGTCGAGGCCGCCGCGCGCCAGGGGATTCGCCTGCTCAAGCTCGGCTACTGGAACGCCCCGAAGGGGAAGCTCGGCGAAACCATCGAACAGGCGAAGAAGAGCCTGGACGGGCTCGAACGGCTGGCCGAGACGCACGAAGTCACCTTCGGCATTCACAACCACAGTGGTCCCGGTTACGTCAATTGCCAGCCGACCGTGATCGCCGCCCTGCTCAAGGACCGAGACCCGCGCTGGCTCGCCTCGTACTTCGACCCCGGTCACGCCGCGGTGGAGGGGGGAAACGGCGGTTGGAAGCAAAACCTCGAGTTGCTTGGACCTCGGATCAAGCTGGTCGCGGTCAAGGACTTCGGCTGGAAGGTGCAACCCGGTAAGCTCAAGGCCGCCTGGAGCTCCGAACAGGTTCCGCTCAAGGATGGGCTGGTGGACTGGGCCTTGGTGTTCGAGTCGCTCAAACAAGGCAAGTTCGACGGCCCCATTTCCCTCCACAGCGAATACAAAGGGGGGCATAGCTGGCGCGACCTGACCACGCCCGAGCTGATCGCCCAGACGGCGGAAGACCTCGCCTTCGTCAAGTCATTAATCGCTGGGACCGCACGGCCAGCTTGAAGGTGCTTGAATTCCTTTCAAAGTCGCTCGAAGGGTGCTTCCCCGCAGCCTCAGTTCGGAAGTGCGTCGCGGATCGCGGGGAGAACCTCGGCGGAAGGCCCTTTAAGGAATAGGTCGGCGATGGAACTGACGGGGGTCGGCTCCAGGTTGATCTCGATCACGGGGCCGCCGGCCTCCTGGGCCGTCACAACCAGGCCGGCGGCGGGATAAACCACCGCGCTGGTGCCCACGACGAGCAAAACGTCGGCCTCTCGCATGGCCGCTTCCGCCGCGAGCCAGGCGTTGGACGGGAGCGGTTCTCCGAACCAGACCACGCCGGGCCGGAGCAGATGACCGCAGGCTTCGCAGGCGGGAAGCGCGGGAAGGAACACCCCGGCCTGGTCCGAGGAGAGACCACAGCCAGTGCAACGCACCACGTCCAGGCTGCCATGCACCTCAATGACATCCTGGTTGGGGGAGCCGGCCCGCTGGTGCAACCGATCCACGTTCTGAGTCACGATTTTCAAGGACGAGAAGCGAGGAGCCAGCTCGGCCAAGGTCCGATGTCCCGCGTTGGGCTCGGCCCGACTCACCAGGTCTCTGCGCCAGTTGTAAAACTCCCAGACCAGCTCCGGGTCCGCCGAGAAGGCTTCTGGGGTGGCCAGCGAGATGGGATCTCGTCCGTTCCAAAGTCCCCCAAGACCTCGAAACGTGGGGATACCACTCTCAGCGGAGATGCCCGCCCCGGTCAGCACGGCTACCCGCCTCGCCTGGGCGATCAGCAACGCCGCCTGGCGTATCTCGTCCCTCTCCGCCATGGATGCACCGCCTCAGAATTCAGGCAACGTCCCACGCTTGACGCCGCGGGCCACCATGAACGCCCCAGTCCCGAGCAGCGAGAACGGAACAGCGATCATGAAGAGAACGGACCAGTTATAGCCGTTCTTCATGGCCGCAACCTCATGTGGCTGGGCCGCCACGGCCTCCTTGCAATTGGGACAGGCCCGCGCCTCGGTTGAGAGGCCGAACACCAACGCGGCCGCCAGCAGCGTTCCACCCATGCGTCTCATCGGCCTCGCTCCTTGCTTAACGTCTGACAAGCTGACCACGCCACGCGTTCGGTTGGGTTGGGTTGGTCCATTCTCCGCGCATCGCATTAGAAATGTATCCTACGCCTGAACTTGCGCACGGTCAATTCACCGTTCGACGGCCAGGGAGAACGATCCGTCACACCGCCTTCACACCGGCCAGGCAACCGATGACTCGCTCGCTTTCAGCCGACAGTGAGATGGCCACCACGAAACCCACAGCCGCACGGGTCGGCCATTCCCCGTCGCTGGTTGAATTGCAATCGAAGAGATTTTCTCTATAGTGAGGGGGACGAAATCACTTGTGGCTTGGCTCCGCTGGGAAAATGAAAAGGCAGAAATTCGTATGGGAAGGATTTTCGAAAAGCGCAAAGAGTCAATCTTCAAAACCGCCGCTCAGAAATCAAAGCTCTTTTCCAAGTATGGAAAACAATTGTACATGGCCGCCAAGAATGGCGTGCCCGACCCGGACGCCAATCCAACCCTGCGCAACCTGGTCGAAAGGGCCAAGCGCGATAACGTCGCGAGCCATGTGATCGAAAAGGCGATCCAGAAAGCAGCAGGCACGGGGGGCGAGGATTTCCAGGCCGCGCGCTATGAGGGATTTGGTCCCGGCGGCTCCTTACTCATTATCGAATGCTTGACCGACAACAGCACACGGACCATCTCCGACCTCCGCAGTTGTTTTCACAAGACCGGGTCCAAATTAGCCGCTAATGGATCGGTGGTGATGTCCTTCGATCACCTGGCGGTCCTGTCATTCCCCGGTGACGACGAGGAGAAGGTGATCGAGACGATGTTCGCCGCGGACGTCGCCGTCGAAGAGGTTGAGTGCGAGGATGGCACCGTCACGATCTTCGCCCCTCCGGCCGAGTTCTACAAAGCGAAGACCGCCTTGCTCGAGGCGTTCCCCGGCCTTGAACTGGAAATCCAGGAAATCCGATTTCTTCCGCAATCCAACAAGATTCTCAGCGGGGAGGAATTGGACGTCTTCGAGAAATTGCTCGGTCTGCTCAACGATTGCGATGACGTGCAAGACATCTACCACAATGTGACTCTCCCCAGCTAACTCATCGGCTGGCCGATGGTTGCGCATTCGAAGCTCTCCTCCGTCAAAGGCGGTCGGGCCGGCTCGTTCGACCTTTGCTTTGAGCGCGACCGGCACTCGCCAGTTCGTTGCCATGCGTCCTCGCCTCAACCCGCTTGGCGTCGAACGAGACGATCGGTTCGCCCTCGCCGTTGAAAGCTCCGAGCCTGCTCGTTGTGAAGAGATCAGCAAGGGGGCGATTCCCAGGTCACGTCGAGTTCGGAAGCGAGAGCGTTCATCTCCGACGCGCTGGTCGCCCCGGCGAAAATCAGCCACTCACTCTCCCATCTCAGAAAGCAAACCGCCAAGCCTGGTTTGTTGTAGGCCCTCAGACCCTCCACTTCCCCGACGAAGGACCAGTCGCGATCTAGCAGGTCCACCAATCCCCTGTCCACGACCGCCGTGTTCGCGTGTGGCATGGCTCCGGCGTACGCGGCTTCCCAGTGAAGCATCACCAGCAGGAACACAGAGCAGCGCTCACTGACACACTCCCACACCAACGGATCCTCATTCGTTGCCTGGTACGACGGCGGATCATCCAGTGGTTCGACCGTGGCCTCCGTTCCCCAGAGGACGACGGCCTGGTTCTCAACCAGGAACACGAGCTTGCCAGACTCCATCGTCAGCTCGCCCAATGGGACGAGCCAATTGAAGACCGAAGTGTAATCGCGGGCATTCCCCGCGAGCCGGTAGTAGTCCGCCAATGCCCTCGGCAACCGAAGCCCTAGACGCCGCTCGACCTCGAGTAACGCTTCCTCCGCGACTCCGTCTTCGGGATTCAGAGAACGGCCCAAGGTTTCAAACGCCCGACGATAAAGTGGCTGATACCCAACCATCACATTAGCCCTCGGGACACTAGACGACTTCAACGACTCGATGAAGGCGCTGCCACCGATCCCAAGCCTTCGATCTACAACCCCTAGGCGCTCCAAGGCCAGTCCATTCACAAGCTTGGCTTTACCCCACCCACTCGTTGTCCCAGCGTCTTGAGAAGACGTCATTCTTCATGAATGAAGCGGATGTCCCGAATCGCACCTTCCTATCCCATATTCCCAAGCTAATCCCTGTTTTCCAACCATTTGACCCAAAACTCGACCAACTTGATCGACTTAATCTATAATCTAACGAAAGATAGCCGATCATGAACCTGGGTGGACGAAATCATTGTGTGGAGGTCGATGCGATGAGCAAGATTCTGGGAATAGCCGGACTGGCGTTGTCGATCCTGATGCAGGGGGTGGAGGCAGCCCCGTTGACCGAGGGGGACCTGGATCGACTCCAGGGTCGGTGGGAGGCAAAGGTTGGTCGGAAGGAAGGGACCGTGGTCACGCTCGAGATCAAGGGGCAAGCGGTCGCCGCGACCATCACGACGCCCCGGGGTTTAAAGATCCGCGCGGATGGAGAGGTCCGGCTCGATGAGACAACCTCACCCAAGACGCTCGACTGGGTGAAGTTCACGACTCTGGACGGTGAGGAAGTGCCCGCCTTGCGGGCGATCTATCGGCTGGAGGAGGGCCGACTCCAGGTGAGAAGTGGGGGGTCAACGACCCTCGCCCAACGCAATTCGCGCCGGGAGAGGGTATCTGGGCGAACGTCCTCGAGTTCCAAAGACCCGCGAACTGATTCCGCCGTTCGAAGCGTCACCGAAGATTCAGCCCGCGACGGAAGGGGCCAATGGAAGCTGGTAGAGCATCAGGTAGATGACCACCCCCGTGATCGACACGTAGAGCCAAAGTGGGAAGGTGACCTTGGCGATCCGGGCGTGGCGGTCGAAGCGTTGGCGCAAGGCTCGGATGAGGGTCACCAGGATGAGCGGGACGATCGCGGCGGCCAGAACGATGTGTGAGATCAGAATGGTGAAGTAGAGGAATCGAATGAGCCCCTTCCCCTGGAAGGGAACACCGCCGCCGATCTGGTAATGATAGATCAGGTAGCTCACGAGGAAGAGGGCCGAGACAGTGAAGCAGGTGACCATGCAAACCGCGTGGGCCCGGGCTCGACCTCGACGGATGAAGGACCAGCCTAGCACCAGGAAGACGCCGGCCGTGGCGTTCAAGGCGGCGTTCAAGGCGGGGAGCTGACGGGCCCAGCTCGGCCCTTCCGCGTGCGCGGGGGCCAGTGACTTGGCTCTGGTGATGAGCGCTTCCAGCTCGTCCTTGTTATTCGAGTCATAGTATCCGACGACCTGGTTCCCTGGCGCGACCAGGGCAAGTCGAGAACTGTGGGAGAACGCCTCGGCCCCTGCTTCCTGCTCGGCGCTCGAAGCCTCGCCCAGGCCAAGCTTGAAGCGGTCGATCACCAGGTTCTTGATATCGTCCTTGGTCCCGGTAAGAAACCACCAACGGTCGGGGTCGGCCTGAAACGTCCGGGCGTACTCGGCCAACACCTCGGGGCGGTCTCGTTCGGGATCGACCGAGAGGCTGACGAGTTGCACCGGGGTCTCGTCGAACTTGGCCTGGAGCCCCTTCATGACGCTTGAGATCCGGGGGCATGAGAGGGGGCAGTGCGTGAAGATGAAGGAGGTGACCCAGACCTTGCCCGCCAGGTCGGCATCGGTCACGGTTTGGCCCGAGCGTTCGACCAGGTGGAACGAGCCGAGCGGGAAGCTCTGGCCTCCGAGTTCGTGCGCTTCACGCGCCCCCCGCCCACCGGGACGCAACGTGATGGCCAGGCTCAGTCCAGAGGAAATCAGGACGGTGACGACGAGGGCCGAAAGGCCAAGGCGATAGGAAGCATCCACGATAGAGGCGCCATACTCTTCAAAAGAAGGGGGGAGACGAGGAGACACGCCGAGTTGAACTCGAGCGGAACGCCTCCGCTCTCCCTCTTCATCAACATCAAGGAGGGAGAGTCAAGGCTTTGCCTACTAACCAAAATGGCCGAGGGATTACGGTTAAGCGCCAGACGGAGCGGTAAGTCAGTCGGTCAGGCCCAAGCTCCGATCGACGGATGGATCAGGAAGGAGACCGGGGTGCCCGGCTGAATGGGGGTCTTTTCGATCCCCTCCAGGTCGGGGTTCTCCTCGGTGACCGGCTGCAAAGCCACGTCGGGCATCAAGGCGAAGGTGAGCACCCCCGCAAGGATGCAGGCGGGGACGAGCATGGCATAGACCCACTTCCCCTCAAACTTGAGGTGCATGAAGTAAAGCCCAACCATGGTGGCCTTGAAAATGGCCATGGCCATCAGCCCGAGCACCAGAACCACGAAGGAATGGTCGGCGAAGAAGGCCGCGTAGAAATATTCCGCCAGTGTGAACACGAGCAGGATCAGAAAAACCTTCTTGTACTGCGACGTATGGTGATCAATCTCCCGAAGCTGCTCGGCGGTCAGTTGTGTCTCGGACATGAGCATGACCCTCGTAAGGCTGACGCGAGACGGGGAGAACCTTCAAGCGAAGGTAGGCCAGCTCGCAACCGTTCCGGATCGGCCGGATCCATTACCATTCAAGCTAATGAACAAAAACTCAATCTAGATGAGGTAAACGACGGTGAACAGGAGGATCCAGACCAGGTCGACGAAGTGCCAGTACAGGCCGACCAGCTCGACCGAACTATTGTTGTCCTTATTATACGCTCCCGTAACCGCGGATTTCAGGGTGATGCAGGCGAGCATGATCACCCCCCCCGCGACGTGGGCACCGTGGAAACCGGTCATGGTAAAGAAGCAGGAAGCGAAGATGCTGACGCTGGGACGGAAATGACCGGTGGCACTGATGCCCGGCGGGTAGTGGTGCCCTTGCATCAACTGGTAGTACTCATAGACCTGCACGCTGAGGAAGCAGGCACCGATCAGCGTGGTGGCCAACAGCCAGAGCGTTCCGGTCTTGCGATTGTCGCGCTGAAAACTGCTGAGCGCGAAGACCATGGTGACCGAGGAACAGATCAGGATAAACGTGTTCAAGGCGGTCAGGTCGATGCTGAGCGGGTTGGTCATGAAGTCGTAGGGCTTCGGCCAGTTGAAGGTGGCCAAGGGGACCAGGTTGACCTCGGCCCCGGCGGCTTGCAGCTTGTCGTGCAAGGCCTTGGCGACCTGATCCGAAACACCGAAGAGAACCCCTGCCGGAAGTGAATGCACCAGGTGCTCGGCCTGCTCGTGCTTGTAATCCTTGGTGAGCTCTTCCCTGCGCTTGCTGGCCTCGGCGTCTTCCAGCCCGAGTTGCTCGATGGCGAAGATCTTCCGGTCGAGCTCATGGGTCTGTCTGCGGTCGAGCTTGGTTTCCTTCTCGAGCAGGTCGATCACCTGTTCCCGGTTCGGGCCGACCGTCTTGAGAATGAGCCCCTTCACGTCGGGGTCGACCAGGCTCAGGTCGGTGGCGGGGGGAAAGAGGTTGCTAAAGGCGTCGGGCGGGCTCCCCGCCCTAAGCACGATGTACGACCCGATCAGTCCGGTGAAGAACATGATCTCGGTGGCCAGAAAAAGCCACATCGCCACTTTGCCCATGGTCACGGGGGCGTGATGGACGGCCGCGCGGCCGTCCTGCGCCTGGTGGCCGGAGCGTTCGGAGCTGTTGGGGGGATCGGCGACGTGTGCCATCTCTCAACCTCGGTGGAAGAAATACACGATCACTTGAGCAAATCGACGCATCCTAACAGCGAGCCATCTCGCGTCCGACCCTTTTTGTTCTTAACTTTCGGCGATCGCTCTCAAACCGTACCTTACCGGGTGGTCTGGGGGTTTGAGAGGGTTCGCCTGCTGATGTCGCGTTCGGTTCGTCGGATCAAACGGGGAGCGGATTGAGCAAGAGCAACAACAAGATCGCGGGAAGATAAAGGAACGAGGCCCACATCAGGCGGCGCGCCGCCTTGTCGTTCGCCTCGAGCCAGAACCGGACTGCGTGGTTCAGGTAATAAAGTCCTAACAGCAGGGCTCCGACGAAGTAGAGGGAGCCGGCTAGGTGGATGGTTGTGGGGAGGAGCCCCGCGGGCACGAGGGCCAGGGCGTACCCGGCCGCCTGCCGCCCGGTGAGCACTCCGTTGGGGTCGACCGAGGGGAGCATCACGTGGCCCCCTCGGGCGTAATCTTCGCGATAAATCCAGGCGATGGCCAGGAAGTGCGGGAACTGCCAGAGGAAGACGATCAGGAACAGGGCCCAGGCCTCGATCCCGAGCCGGCCGGTGGCCGCCGACCAGCCGATGACCGCGGGCAAGGCTCCCGGCACGGCGCCTACCACGGTGTTCAGCGTGGTGACCGGCTTCAGTGGGGTATAGACAAAAACATAGAGGACGAAGGTCAAGACGGCGACCGCGGCCGTGAGCAGGTTGGCGGCAACGGCCAGGATCGCCACGCCGACGACTCCAAGCACCGTTCCGAAGACAACCGCCTGCCGGGAGGTGATTTGCCCGGACGGGAGGGGTCGGTTTCGGGTGCGCCTCATGAGCAGGTCGCGATCCCGTTCGAGATATTGATTCCAGGCACCCGATCCCGCGGCGACCATGCCGGTCCCCAGAAGAGTCAGGGCGAGGGTCGAGGGGTGGGAAGCGCCTCGGGCTCCCAGTACGAATCCGGTTGCGACGGTCGCCAGAACCAGGGTGACGAGTCGAAGTTTCGCAAGTTCAGCATACAGGGCCAGGCGCCCTCGGACATCAGCCATGGCGTGTTCGGCGGCGGACGGTTCCGCCAGGCTCCCTTGGGCAAACGTCACCGCGGTCTTCAAGCGACTGTCTCCAAATCCAATGCAGAGGGTTTGATCAACCCCGAGTTTTCAGGTTGAGGTTCAGGTTCTTTAGTCTTCGTCGCGGAGGCAGAGCCAAGGTGGCGAATCGAACGAAATGTCAGAACCACGGAAGCGGCCAGAACGAGCGCACCGTTCGCTTGGTGGCTGGTGCGGGTCATGGCCTGGATGATCGTAACCGTGCGCGGAATCCCATCGAAGGGGCGGAGCATCCACCAGGAGACCCCTCCGAGCACGACCTGGACCAACAAGAGAAGCGCCAAGGCGCGAGAGGAGGCCAGAAGGGCGGGCACACTGGCTCGAACCTGCTCCACGCGCCAGCAGAGCATAAGCGCATGGGCCCAGACCGCCAGCGCCAGCGAGGCGTGGACCATCAACGCCAAGGTTGAGGGGAAGTGGCGGAGCCAGGCCCCCGCGGCAATCTGTCCGAAGACCAAGGCCAGGGTTACCGCCGAGCGCCGACGCAGTCGGGCTTCGTCGGGTACGCGCCTCGTCGACTCGATCCAGTCGCGTCCGGTCAGCACGCAGAGGCTGACCATCAAGGCGAAGAAGGCTTGCCCCGTCACGCCATGCACGGCGGCCAAGGTGGTGGAGTTGCGCGTGACCCGCGATCCTCCCAGGAGTCCCTGGGTAATCACCATCACGAGGGCGAAGACTCCCAACCATTTCATGGTCTTGCGCTGATCGGCGGCGAGGAACCAAGCCGTGAGAAACAAGGTGGAGAGGCCCACCGCGGCACCGTAGAGCCGGTGTGCATGCTCAACCTGCACGCCGAAAGGGGCGTTCCAGAAGTCATACAGGAACATATTGATGCCGAACGTCGTTGGCCAGTCTGGGACGGCCATGCCGACGCGATAGGTGGTCACCGACCCACCCACGAAGATCAAGGGCCAGGTAAAAATCGCCGCGACAACGGCGACCCAATGCGGCCCCGCCTTGTAAACAAAGCTTTGGGCTGGGTTGGGCTGTTCGCGTTTGGAAGAGTCGTTCGCCATGTCAAAATCGATCAGACTCGCGTGTCTCGATACCCCAATGAGCGAGGGTCAGGTGTCCCTCGTTTTGCTTTTCGATTTGGATCTCGTGGTTTCAAAGAACTCACCAACTCGATTTTGTCCTCTTTCAAGGAGGGATGCCTGAGTTCGAGCCGAATCAACCACTTCCCGTTGAAGGAAACCGGAGCCGCGTTTTTCCCAACGTGACCCCGGCCCGTCTTTTGATGTTCAATGACTCCTCAACGCGACCGCGTTTCCGGCCGATCATCCCCAATCAGGCCATGACGGGGTCGAGCGGGCCCGCGTCGGCGGGTCGAGGCTGCGTTTGTGGCAGATAATCTTCGGCCATTCCCGGAACGCTGAATTCGTAGGCCGGGTGATACACGGTTGGGATCGTCCCGAAGTTGTAGTAGGGAGGGGGCGAGTCGGTGGCCCACTCCAGCGAGTTGGCTTTCCAGGGGTTGGGGCCGGCCTTCTCTCCGGCGAACATGCTCACGAAGAAGTTGATCGCGAAGGGGATTTGCGCCAGTCCAAGCCCAAACGCGCTGTAGGTCATGATCACGTTCATGAGGTGCATGCTCGGGTTGTTCAGGTACGGGAACATGGCGAACTCCGCGTACCGCCGAGGCATCCCGTGCATCCCCACGATGTGCATGAGGAAGAACGTGCCGTTGAAGAAGATGAATGAGAAGAAGAAGTGAACCTTCCCCCAACGCTCACTCATCAGGCGCCCGAACATCTTGGGATACCAGTAATAGATCGCCGCGAAGATGCCGAAGGTCGCCCCGCCGAACAAGACGTAGTGAATGTGCCCCACGATGAAGTAGGTGTCGTGGATATGCATGTCAACAGGGGTCGCGGCCATGAAAATGCCCGACAGGCCGCCGATGACGAACATCGCGACGAAGGCGATGGCGTTCAGCATGGCGGAGGTCATGACGAGCCGGCCCCCCCACATGGTGCCAAGCCAGTTGAAGACCTTCACGGCCGACGGCAAGGCGATCATCATCGTGGAAAGCATGAACGTGGCACCCAGGGCGGGGTTCATCCCCGACTGGAACATGTGGTGCCCCCAGACGATGAAGCCGAGTCCCGCGATACCGGCGATGGCGAACACCATCGGCTTGTATCCGAACACCGGCTTACGTGAGAACGTGGCGATCACGTCGGAGACGAAGCCCATCGCCGGCAAGATCATGATGTAGACGGCCGGGTGCGAGTAGAACCAGAACAGGTGCTGCCAGAGCAACGTCTGGCCACCGCCGACCACCGCCGGAGCATTCGCCACGGTCCAGCCGACCGGGCTGAAGAAGTTGGTCCCCGCGGTCCGGTCGAGCAGTTGCATGACCAGGGCCGAGGTGAGCACCGGCAGAGCGAACGCCTGAAGAATCGCCGTGATGAACAAGCCCCAGACCGTCATCGGCATCCGGAACATCTTCATGCCCGGCGCTCGCATCATGATGATCGTGGTGATGTAGTTGATCGAGCCCATCAACGAGGAGATACCCACGCACAACAGCGCGACCAACCACCAGGTCTGTCCGTTGAGTGAGCCGGGGGTCGCGTACCGGGCGATCGAGAGGATCGGATAGCTGGTCCAACCCGCCTCGGGCGAACCCCCTTCCACCAGGAACGAGTAGATGATGGCGACCATGCCAAACGGCATGGCCCAGTAGGAGAACATGTTCAGCTTCGGAAACGCCATGTCCCTGGCCCCGATCATCAAGGGGATCAGGAAGTTACCGAACGCTCCGGTGAGCAGCGGGATGATCACGAAGAAGATCATGACCGACGCATGCATCGTGAACAGCTTGTTATAAAACTCCGGCGGCATCCGGTATCCGTGCGCGGGGCTGGACCAAAGCGCCTGGGACAGGATGGGGACCGGGGCCCAGGGCCAGGCCAACTGCCAGCGCACCGCCATGGCCAACAAGCCGCCGATCACGAAGAAGATCAGGCCCGAGATCAGGAACTGGATGCCGATGATCTTGTGGTCGGTCGAGAAGACATACTTGAACAGAAAGTTACTGGGAGCCGGATGGATATGATCATCGCCATGACCATGGCTGTGTCCGTGAGCATGCTCGTGGCCGTGAGTCTCCGCCTCCTGCCCGTTGCTCCGCGGATGATCGTGCCCGCTGGCGGCGTGTTCTGAGCTCATCGTGGATTCACCTCTCCCTGAGAGCCACCGGACGAGGCAACCTGGCTGACGTTCTGCGCCTCGAGCGCCTTTTGCATCCAGTCGTCAAACTCGGCCTGGTTCTCGTGGACCGTTACGTTTCCTCGCATCTTGTAGTGGCCCCAGCCGCAGAGCTCGGCGCAGGCCAGGTCGAACGTGCCGGCCCGGTCCGAGTCGAACCAAACGGGGATGCTCAGCCCGGGGACGGCGTCCTGCTTGATCCGCATTTGCGGCAAGAAGAAGGAGTGGAGCACGTCGGACGACTTCAGGTAGATCAGCGCGGTCTTGTCCTTGACGAAGTGCAGGTCGTTGACCATGTGCAGATCGTCGGGGGTGTTGAGCTTGCCGTCGGGGCCGGGGTAGGTCATGACCCATTGAAACTGCCGGGCCGTCACCTGGGCCAAGGGGCGGACCTTGGGGGCGGCGCTACGGAACTTGATCGAGGCCCAGGTTCCCATCTGGTAGAGGGCGATGAAGACCAGGACGGAAGCGGGGACGATCGTCCAGATCACCTCGAGCCGCTGGCTACCATGAAAGTAGGTTGCGGGCCGCACCGGGCGCCCCTGGGCGTCGGTGCGATCCAGGTATTTCCAGGTGACCCAGACCAGGGCGATTTGGGTGCCGATGAACGCCACTCCGGTAATCACCAGGATAATCACATACAAACTATCGATCTCGCGACCAAAGGTCGAGACCGTGTGGTTTGGGTCGCTGGCCAGGTTAGGCAGCCACCAGTCCGGGTGAAACGGCGAATAGGCGAAGACGCCGACGCACACCAGCGCTGCCAGGCCGAATAAAACACTCCAGTAACGCACGGAAACGCTCCCTTGATCGAACTTCGAGTGCGAGAGGTCAGTGGGCGGCGATGGCGACCGACTCGAGACGATCCAGACCCCATGAGCTCAGGATCAACTCGTGATGATTGCAAGGAGGCACAAGCCAACACGTTAACACCAATAAGACATTCCTCAGTCGATGCTCGTCTGGCTTGCCGGACCATCACCTCTGGGCGACGTTCGGCTTGCTTGCCGGGGCGGCGCTGGCGGGCACGGCTCCGTGGAGAAGCTCGGGCTCGTACGGCAGGGCAAGCACAAAGTTGACCAGATCCCAGATCTCGTCCGCTTCCAGGGTCGGATAGTGGCCGGGCATCTTGGCACCCGTGATCCCCTTGGCGATCCGCCAGTAGAGGTCGAGTGGTCGGCGCCCTCCCTTGTAGACCCCCCGATTCAAGTTGTTCGGCCGAAGTGGATTGCCCCAGTCATCCAGCGAGTTATTCCACATATCCCGAATTTCTTTGCGGTACTGCTGAATCCGTTCCCCCATACCGCTGGGATCGCCGCTGAAGACCACGTCATTGAACACGTCCTGGGCCACGAAGCTCACGCCATCCCCCTTGGCCTCGACACCATGACAGCCCACGCAATCGACCGTGTTCCCCTTGCGTGACTTGTGACCAAGAAACAGGTCGCGGCCGCGCAAGACGCTCTGGCGGGTGTTGGGAGTGCGAGGGACCGGCGGGTTGAAGACCTGGGTTTCCGCCGAGGTCCACTTGTTGATCACGTTCTCAACCTCACCGGTGACGATCTCGTCGGAAAAGGCTTCCGGATCGTTCTCATCGGCGATCGAGCCCACGTCGATCAAGGCCAGTTCGGTCTCCCCGCGCATGCTCAGGAAGATCACATATTCCAGAACCTGCTCGATCTCGGACGGAGTCATCATCGTCTCGAACGCCGGCATCGACGTGCCGTGCAAGCCGTCTCGAATCGTCCGACGCAGGTCGTCGCGCGTGGGCTTGGCCCCGTTCGGCGTGGAGGTAAACTTGAACCGGCCCGGGCGGTAGTCGCGTGGAAGCGGGTAAAGGAACGGAGCGGTCGGCCCGTCTCCCGCCCCCGAGACCCCATGGCAATGAAGACAGTGGCGACGATAGAGTGCGAAGCCCCCTGCCTGTCGCTGTGGTTTGGCGTCGGGATCATTCGAGTCTGCCACCAAAATCGTCTTGGGAGACGCCTTGGGGTCTTTACCCGGTACAAACCGGCCCGCAAGCTGGATTCCGCCGTTGGCAAAGCCCGATCCCGCCGGAACCTGAATCCTTTGGGGATTCTCTCCAAACGTTTTGGCTAGCCCTTTGCGTACTCCTTCCTGAAGCTTTGGTTTGCCCGCGAGGTTGGGCTTGGTCTTGTCCGCCAGCTCCTGAGTCAATGCCGGGGTCTCTTCGTACCTCAGCGGACCAGGATTGAGCGCCTCACCACAACCAGCCAGCGCCAATGAACCGACAAGCCAAGCGAGCCGAAACCGCGAAGTCACGCGCCACCCCTCCCTATACGGCCCATTCCGCATAGCCGCAAAATTCCCCTGAACCTTTGCCGGTCCCGAAGGGATACTCCCGGTCATCGTCTGGAAGTTTTGGCCAGGCGAAAGACACGAAAACATCCGGAAATGCTTGTGTGTTTCAACTTACATGAGGGCGAGCATCTGACGGTTGGGACACCCTTTACACGGCTCTTGAGACCACGGAGCGTCTCAATCATCCGTCCTCCAGGCGTCAAGGCCCTCTGGCCATTGACTTATCCTAGCCGTGAAGCTAGACCGCCACAAGGCACCCCAGCATTTCGTTGATTTCGGTTAATCCAGAAATTTCATTTTTTCCGAAATTCTTGCAGGGCAAACAGGGGAGGTCGACTTCCTTGGCATTTTAGCCGATGAAAACAAGCGTGCGAACACCCACCCGTCAGGTCAAGCCGCCGCCTCGGCGTCGGCGCCGGTCTCGATTTGGTTACGACCACAAGTGGTGGGGAGAACCCGCCCCGGGGTCCGTGGACGAGTCGGATTCGTACTGGCTATCGACGCGACGCCCCTTGCCTTGCCTGGCCTTTATCGCTCCGATCTTGCTCGTCTATGAGTTTGGGGTCATCTGGCTGGGGGGAGCTTCGGCGGAGCGGTATCGCACCGGTGCCGATGCCTGGATGCGCCATGGCCTCGCGGAGTTAGGACTGACGGACCACTGGTTCCTCCCTTTGATTCTGGCCGTCGCCTTGCTTCTATGGCATGTGATGGGTGAGCGAGGCTGGCGGTTCAGGCCCTCCGCGCTGGTTGGCATGGGGCTAGAGAGCCTCGTGCTGGCGGTCGGCCTGGTCGGCTTGAGTCGGGTGGTGGACCTGGGCCTGGGATTTCTGGAACCGGGAAATGCGCCTGTGTTGGCGGCTGGGGCCGAATCTTCGCCCGTCTCGGGGGGAGCGGCATCGCTGATCGCTTATCTCGGAGCCGGCGTTTACGAAGAGGCGCTGTTCCGGCTCACGCTCGTGCCGCTTCTGTTCGGAGTCTTGCGCGTCTTGCAAACCCCGAAGGTCCTGGCCAGTTCCCTGGCGGTGACCAGCTCGGCGCTCCTCTTCTCCTTGGCGCACCATGCGGGGAGCCCGGGCGAGAGCTTCACCTGGTTCGCCTTCCTCTTCCGTTGGCTGGCGGGGGTTTACTTCGCCTGGGTCTTCGTGGTCCGCGGGTTCGGGGTCGCCGTGGGAACCCATTCCGCCTACGATGTGCTGGTCGGCTGGTTCGGCTGGCACCTGTGAGATCGCCTCGGGCGAGCCACGAGGTACGGAACAAAGGCAAAGGGAGAACGGGTTGCGGATCGTTCACCTATCCGACATCCACATTTGGCGTTACGCGTTTAACCCACTCCATCTGGTCAACAAGCGGCTTGTCGGTATCGTCAGCCTGGCGGCCGGACGTGCCCGAAAGTTTCGGCTGGAGCGGCTTGAAGAGGTCGTCAACCGGGTCTTGAGCCTCGCTCCCGATCACATCTTGATCACCGGAGACCTGACCACCACGGCGCTCCCCGCGGAGTTCAGACAGGCCCACGAAGCGCTTGGGCCGCTGCTTTCCGAACCAGGCCGAGCCACGGTCATTCCGGGGAACCACGACCGTTACACCGCCGCTTCGGTTCGGGTTCGCGCGTTCGAGAAATGGTTCGGAGCGTACGCGCCCAGCACGGCCTACCCTTGGCTTCGCCCGCTCGACCACGAGACCGCGATCCTGGGCCTCGACCCAACCCGCGCTCACCTCTCCGCCAGGGGGTTGCTCCCTCCCGACCAACTGGCCAAGGGCCGGGAACTGACCAGTGACCGTTCGACCTTGCCAAGGCGGTTGATCATCGCGTGCCACTACCCGGTCGAGGCCCCCGCCCCTTACCTTGAGGAGCTCCAGGGCAAGCGGATGGTCAACGCGTCGGAGGTCATCCCCTGGCTGGCGACCGTTGGCAAGCACCTGTATTGCTGCGGGCACGTTCATGCCGCCTGGGCCTTTATTCCCAGAGCGCTTCCCAACCAACTCTGTGTGAACGCGGGCGCCCCCCTGCTCCACGACTCCAAGGGGCTTCGAGCCCCCGGCTTCTTGCAAATCGACCTGGAAGGGGACGACGTCGCGCTAACCCATCACGCCTGGACCGGCGATGACTGGTCGGCTCGTCCCTTCTCCCCTTCCCTGGGGGCCAAATTCTTTGATGCTGGGCCCGAGTTCGAGCCCAGGCCGGCAGGGTCGGCCTGAGGGTTTTCCCCAGGCCGGGTTGACCCTTGCTTGAACCCAAAGGAACAAAACGGGCCGCCGTGAAGACCACGGCGACCCGTTTCCATTCGTGCTGGTCGATTCCTACCCACCCGGAGGGGGGAGGACTGGTTACCTGGAGCCGGACTTGCCCGATCCGATATGAATCTGGGCGCGGGCCCGGCTGATTGCCCGGTCCTTTTCGGCCTGGTCGAACTCGTTCGAGGGGCGGAGAGCCTGGGCCTGGGCAAGTTCCTGGGTCGCGGCGGACAGGTCGATCTTCGCGGCGGGGATGGCCCGGTTGGTGAGGACGGTGACCACGTCGTCGCGCACTTCCGCGAAGCCGCCATCAATGAAGTAACGTTGGACCGTCCCGTCGGCACGAGTCCGAAGTTCTCCGAACCCGAGCCGGCCGATCAGAGGAGATCGGCCGGGCAGGATCCCGAGCTCGCCGTCGTACAAGGGGAGGACGATGAACTCGGCGAGTTGGTCAAGCAGGGTTCGCTCCGGGGTGACGACCACGCACTGGAGTCGGTCCCCTTGTTTCTTGCTTGCCTTGACCGGCTCAATCGTTTCGTGGGTCGCCATGAGAGGGCACGCTCCTTAGGAGTTTGGCCTGTTATCCTCGGGAAACGCCTTTAGCGTGCCATTCGCTTGGCTTGCTCTTCCGCCTGATCGACCGACCCCACGTACAGGAAGGCCGACTCGGGTAGGTGGTCCCACTTACCGTCGCAGATTTCCTGGAAGCTCTGGATCGTGTCGGCCAGGGTGGTGTACTGACCGGCCTTGTTGGTGAAGGCCTCGGCGACGAAGAACGGCTGCGAGAGGAACCGCTCGATCCGGCGGGCGCGATGGACGACGGTCTTGTCTTCCTCGGAGAGTTCGTCGACACCGAGAATCGCGATGATGTCGCGAAGTTCGCGATAGCGCTGAAGGATCGACTGGACGCGACGGGCGACGTCGTAGTGGGTCTGTCCGATGTACTGGGCGTCGAGAATACGGGAGCTGGAGCCGAGCGGGTCGACCGCGGGGAAGATCCCCTTCTCGGCGATGGAGCGCTGAAGCACGATGAAGGCGTCGAGGAAGCCGAAGGTGGTCGCCGGCGCGGGGTCGGTCAAGTCGTCAGCGGGGACGTAGACCGCCTGCACCGAGGTGATGGCTCCCTTGCTGGTCGAGGTAATCCGCTCCTGAAGAGCACCCATCTCGCTGGCGAGGGTCGGCTGATAACCGACGTTCGAGGGCATACGACCGAGAAGGGCCGACACCTCGCTCCCCGCCTGACTGAAGCGGAAGATGTTGTCGATGAACAGCAGGGTGTCGGCACCGGTCGAGTCGCGGAACCACTCGGCCATGGTCAGTGCGGAGAGGGCGACACGGAGACGGGCACCGGGGGGCTCGTTCATCTGACCGAAGCACATGACGGTGCTGTCGATGACCGACTTGCCGGTGGCTCCGATCTTGGTTTCCTGCATTTCGAGCCAGAGGTCGTTCCCTTCACGGGTCCGCTCACCGACTCCGGCGAAGACGGAGAAACCGCTGTGGACCTTGGCGATACGCGCGATCAGCTCGGTCAAGATAACGGTCTTACCCAGACCCGCCCCTCCGAAGAGGCCGATCTTACCGCCTCGGACGAAGGGAGTGAGCAGGTCGACCACCTTGATACCGGTCTCGAAGACCTCGGTCTTGGGCGAGAGGGCGTCGAAGGGGGGAGGATCGCGGTGGATCGGCCAGGTCTCATCGGTGGGCACTTCGCCTCGACCGTCGATCGGCTGACCGAGCAGGTTGAAGACCCGGCCCAGGGTTCCCTTGCCGACGGGAACGGAGACCGGAGCGCCGGTGTCGACGACGGCCATGCCGCGGACGAGTCCGTCGGTCGATCCCAGGGCCACGCACCGGACCCGGTTTCCACCGAGCTGCTGCTGGACTTCCCCGGTCAGTTGAATCCGGACGCCCTTTTCTTCTGTCTCGATGGACAGGGCGTTGTAGATGTCGGGCAGGTGCCCTTCTTCGAACTCGACGTCGAAGGTCGAGCCGATGACCTGGGCAATCCGTCCGTTCGCAGTCGCGGTGGCCATGATTGGAATTATCCCCTGTCGGGTTGTGAGATCATCGAGGAAGCGATCCACCACGTTTTGGACGTTGACGTTCTCGTTCGAGAGGGCCGGCTTCGCGTTCGGGCGATCGATTAGAGGCTGGACCGGAGGGAACGCGAGCAAGCGGAAACGTCGACGTGGTAACCGGGAAACGGTCGGGTTTATTCGAGGGCCGCGGCGCCGCCGATGAGCTCGGCCAGTTCCCGCGTGATTTGAGCCTGACGAGCCCGGTTGTACAGTCGGGTCAACGTCTTGATCATGTCGTCGGCGTTCTCGGTCGCTCCTCGCATCGCGACCATTCGGGCGATCTGCTCGCTCACGGCCGCGTCGAGGAAGCACTTGAACAGGCGAACCTTGAACGAGACCGGCACGATCTCTTCCAGGATGCTCTTCGGGTCGGGCAGAAACTCGTAAGGAACCTGCGTTCCCTTCGAGGCGTTCGATTCAGCCGACGCCCCAGCGCCCGCGGGCTTCGCCTGCCTGACCGAAGCGGCCGCCTCGCCGACCTGGGCCGCCGTCATCGGCAAGAGGGTCTGAACGATCGCGACCTGTCGGGAGCTATTGATGAACTGGGTGTAAGCGACGTCGAGCCGGTCGATTTCTCCCTTGACGTACATGCTGATGTATTTATTGGCCAGCACTTCGATTTCGTCGAATTGCGGCCGGTCTTCAAACTGCGTGTAGGTCGCGTCGGTGGGGGTTCCCCGGAACCGGAAGTAATTGATTCCGCGTTTGCCCGCGACCTCCAGGACGGTGGGAACGCCCTCGGCCTGGTCGTCTTGAAGCACGCGGGTCGCCACGCGAAGCACGTTGCCGTTGTACCCGCCCGCCAGGCCTCGATTGCTCGAAAGGACCAGCAAGAGGGAACGCTTGGTGGTCTCTCTGACCTCGAGCAAGGGGTGGGTGACCTCGAGCGAGGTGCTTCCCAGGTTAGCCACCAGCTCGGCGATCTTGCGCGTGTAGGCCTCGGCCTCGGTCGCGCGGTCGAGTGCCTTCTTGAACCGGGCGGTGGCGATGAGCTCCATCGTCCGGGTGATCTTGCGGATATTCTGCACCGACTTGCGGCGCTTGACGATCGCTCGAGCCTTGGCCATCGGTGGGTCTCGTGGAAGCCGGGATGAACCGCAATCCGTCTCGTCTCAGGAAGGGGATGGTCGAGAGTGCCTCCCTCGACCGGTGTTTGCCCGGCTCGAGGGAGGAAAAAAAGGGGCCTTGCGGTCGGCTCCTCACCCACGACGTTCGACCTTGCCGGCGCGAAGGAACCGGCGGTACATCCCAATGATCAAGGTCAACTGAATTTAGGCCTGCGCCGCGGCCAGGGCCGGGCTCGCCGATTCCGCCGAGCGGAAGATCGACTGAAACTCGGTCAAGGCGGCCTTCAGGTCGGTCAGGATCTCGTCGGTGAGCTTCTGATCCTTCTCCAAGCGGCCGCGGACCCCCGAGCGGTGGTCGCGAATGAACGCCTGGAACTCCGACTCCCAGCGCGAGACTTCCTTCACCGGCACATTGTCGAGGTACCCCTCGGAGCCGGCGTACAGGCTCATCACCTGGTCGATCGCTTCCATCGGCTGGTACTGGGGCTGCTTGAGCAGCTCGACCATGCGATAGCCTCGATCGAGCTGAAGCTGAGTCGCCTTGTCCAGCTCGGTACCGAGCTGAGCGAACGCCTCGAGCTCGCGGAACGCCGCCAGGTCGAGTCGCAAGCTACCGGCGACCTTCTTCATGGCTGGGATCTGGGCCTTGCCACCCACGCGGGAGACCGAGATACCGACGTCCACGGCGGGCCTGACCCCCGCGAAGAACAGGTCGGGCTGAAGATAGATCTGCCCGTCGGTGATCGAAATCACGTTGGTGGGAATATAGGCCGAGACTTCCCCTTCCAGGGTCTCGATCAACGGCAAGGCCGTGAGGGAGCCGCCGGAGGTGGTGGTCTTGACGACCTTATGCCCTTGAGCGTAATGCTCCTTGAGGTCGTGGTTGGCCTCTTCCAGGCCCGGAACGCCCAGGTAGACCTTCTTGTTCACCCCCCATTCCTCGGTGACCGTCTCGGTGTCGGTCGGTGCGTGGTCGGGGACGATCACGTACTTGTTGGCCAGCTTGGCCGACCGCTCGAGGAGTCGGGAGTGGGCGTAGAAGACGTCTCCAGGATAGGCTTCGCGACCGGGGGGCCGTCTCAGCAGGAGGGAGATCTCGCGATAGGCGACGGCTTGCTTCGACAGGTCGTCATAGACGACCAGCGTGGCGCCCCCCTTCTCGTACATGAAGTACTCGGCCATCGCGCACCCGGCGTACGGGGCGATGAACTGGAGGGGGGAAGGCTCGCTGGCACCAGCCGAGACGACGATGGTGTAGTCCATCGCGCCATGGCGGCGAAGCACGTCGACCAGGGCCGCGGTCGTCGACTCTTTCTGAGAGACCGCGACGTAGACGCAGATGACCCCTTTACCCTTTTGGTTGAGGATCGCGTCGATGGCGATGGCGGTCTTGCCTGTCTTGCGGTCACCGATGATCAGCTCGCGCTGACCTCGACCGACGGGGGTCATGGCGTCGATCGCCTTGATTCCCGTCTGCATCGGCTCATCGACCGGTTGTCGGTCGACGATCCCGGGGGCGGGGGATTCCACCAGCCGGGAGTGGGTGGTATGGATCGGGCCCTTGTTGTCGAGCGGCTCGCCGAGAGGGTTGACGACTCGTCCGACCAGGGCTTCGCCCACGGGGACTCGCAAGAGCTGGCCGGTGGCGGTGACCGTTTCCCCTTCGTGGATGGTGGTGTAGTCACCCAGGATGATGACACCGACGGACGACTCTTCGAGGTTCAACGCCATGCCCTTGACGCCGTTGGCGAAGGCCACCATCTCGCCGGTCATCACGCCCGAGAGGCCGTGGATGCGCGCGATGCCGTCGCCAACCTCGAGCACGCGTCCCACCTCGGTCCGGGTGACCTGGGCCTGGAACTGCTCGATCTCACCCTGAATAACTGAAGCGATCTCGTCGGCTTTGAATTTCATTCGTCTTTCCTTCGATCAGGCGTTGGCGAAGCTGTTCGAGGCGGTTGCGGAGCGAGGCGTCATACACGTCGTCGCCGATCTGGATGACGAGCCCGCCGATCAGGGCGGGGTCAACCACGAGCTGGACAAGGGGCTCCGCGTTGAGCATGCGTGCGAGCTTTTCGCGAAGCGGCCCCTCTTGAGCTTCGTCAAGGGGAACGGCGGTCGTGACGGTCACCGGCAAGCGATTCTGGCGCTGATCCCAGAGGGCTCGGGCCGCCCGGGTGATCGGCTCAAGCGAGCCGAGGCGCCCATGTCGGTTCAACACGCGGAGGAACCGGGTGACCGTCGGCTGCGTTCGTCCCTCGAAGGTACTGACAAGGATCCGGTCCTTGTCGGCCGACGACACCAGGGGAGAGGCGAGCAAGGCGGCGAATTGAGGGTGTTCTCGGAGGACCTCGACGAGGATGGCGTCGAGGTCGTCCAGCACCTCATCGACATTCCCTTCCTTCTCCGCGGCGTTCACCAACGCCTCGGAGTAGGATCGCGTCACCTCGGGGGTGTCGTCGAGCACCGTCCCTTGCGTGGGCGGCTGGGGGGTATCGACAGCGGTCATCCGGAGTGTCCCCCGTGTCCGTTGGCCGAGTTCGGCATCTCGCTCATCGCCGTTTCGACCAGCCGGCGATGGTCGTCAGAGCCGAGGTTCTTGGAAAGAACCTTCCCGGCGACCGAGACGGCGAGGTCGGCGGTCTTCGACCAGATTTCCGAGAGGGCCTGATCCCGTGCGTTCTCGATCTCGTTCCGGGCTCGCTTCTGCTCGGCCTCGGCTTCGGTCCGGGCCTTCTGCAGAATCTCTTCGCCGGTGGCGCGAGCCTGGTTTCGTGCTTCTTCCAGAATCGATCGAGCGTTCGCGGCCGCTTCCGCCATCTGGCGGCGATGTTCGGCCAGGAGTTGCTCGCTCTCGTTTCGCGCTCGCTCGGTCTCGAGCAAGACGTGCTCGAGATGCTCCTCGCGCTGATGAAGGGCGGCGATCAGGGGCTTCCAGGCAAACTTGCCAAGGACAAACAGCAGGCCCAGGAAGACAACCACCGTCCAGATGGCCATCGACGCCTGGGGCTCGAGAATATTGGGGTTACCTGCCGCCTCGTGGGCGGCACCTTCCGCGTGACCCTCTCCAGACGCTCCATGATGCGCGGCGTCGGCGGGGGCGGAGGCTTCGGACTTGTGCGGCTCGGTCGTCTTGGCGGTGTCGGCCGCCCAAGCGAGCGAGCCAAAAGCCACCGCCATCAAGGCGAAGGCCGCGATCAGTTGCCGGGGCATGGATGAGGACCTCTTGATAGTTTCAACCCAACCCCGGCCGAATCTGTTATGCCGGGGGGAGACGACCCGGCGACCCTCGACCTGCTTGGGTCGAAGGCCACCGGCCCGACGGCTCGTGGTCCGAACGGTCCGCCGTGTTTGGCTCAGTAAGACTGCAGCAGGATGATGATCAAGGCGAAGAAGGTCACACCTTCGATCAGAGCGGCGGAGATGATCATCGCGGTCTGAACGTTGGCCGCCACTTCGGGCTGACGAGCCATGCTCTCCACGGCCGACTTGGTCAGGCCGCCGATGCCCAGCGCGGCACTCAAGATCACGAGGCCGGCGCCAATGGCCCGGAGGTCCGCGAAGGGAGCGCTCGGCGCCCGGACGGGCTCAGCCGTCTGGGCCATGGCGGAACCCTGAGCGAGCAGAAGCAGGCCGAAGGCCATGACGGCGGTCTTGACGAATTTCATCGGACCTAAGTCTCCTAGATGGTCTCACAACTGGGGAGGATCTGCGGGACCCGAGGCCGGCCCGCCATTAAATGGACGAAGGCCGAAATGACCCTCGCCCCGGGTGACACAACCACCCGAATCACCACGTCAGCCTCGGATCAGTGCGGGTGTACCGCCGAACCGATGAACAACGCGGACAAAAAGGTGAAAATATACGCCTGCAAGAACGCGACGAACAGTTCCAGCAAGCTCAGAAGCACCAGCCCGACGACGCTCGCACCCATCACCGGCCAGAAAATGAATCCCTTGGCCGCCACGATGAATCCGAGAATCACCGCCAAGACCACGTGCCCGGCAAACATGTTGGCGAACAAACGAACGGCCAGCACGATGTGCCGAATGAAAAGACCGGCAACCTCAATAACGAACATCAAACCCCAGAGCGGCGGCTTCATGATCGCCGGGACATCCATGTGAGGGACAATCCCCACCCAGAAGCCAACGGCCCCCATCTCCCGCATGCCCGCCATGATCACCGTGACCAGGGTCATGAGCGCGAGCGTCGCCGTGACGTTGATGTTCCCCGTGGCGGAAGCCATGCCAGGGACCAAGCCGAGCAAGTTATTGAAGAGCACGAAAAAGAAAAGTGTCCATAAAAACGGCAAGTAATGATCCGCGCCATGGCCGCCGATCGCGGGTCGGGCCACTTGGTCGCGAACAAAAAGCAGGAGTGTCTCGAATAGGTTAGCGAACCAACCACGCGTCACTGGCGACCGGCGAATCCGGGAGACCACCCATGGCAAAACCAGGAGCATCAAACCGGCCGCGATCAGCTCGGTCACCATGAACCGAGTGATCTGAAAATCGCCCAACCTCGGCAGGTGGAGCTCCAGCGAATAGGTGGGCCCTTGCCAGTGCGGAAGTTCCAGGTGCGGATGATCCACAACGTGGCTGAGTGGACTATGACCGTGCTCAGGCATGGCTGCTTGGGTCCTGTTGTCACTGCGTAACGACGGTCGAGATCTCCGCCCGGAACCGGGCCGAGGACGGCCGAACCCCTCGAAAAGGCCCGGCCACTCCTCTTTCTTCCGCTCAATGGCATGCCAGACCAGCAACCACCGGGGGCGTGGCACCACACTTACGATTGATAGGGACCTTCCTTGGCAATCTTGAGGATGTGAAACATCCCCACGAGAAAGCCTAGAATCGCCCCAATGATGACCCCCAGCGGCTGGCAATGCAGCCAACGATCCACCCCGACACCGATCAAGGGGGGGAGTGCGAACTCCAACCCGATCGTTGAAATCCGGGACGCCCACTGCATTGCTTTTGACAGTGCGGAGCGTGGCTCGGGCTGCCTCATGACCTTGTTCCTCCCCCTTCACCCTTCCTCGACTCGAGTTTTCTTTTCACTCGAGGAGAAAGGCCGTGGCCTCATTCAGTCGCAATCGTTTGCGGCGAAGAAGAAGCTAGCAGATTGATTAAGGGTCAATCAATCACGTTGAAGGGTTCGCGCGGCACGAGGCAAATCAACCTTGGATCGTCGCTATTTATACCCGCCCAATTCGGCCTGTCAACTCTCCAGCGGAGTATTCGAGAAATTTTTCACAAAGTCGTGTGAAGCTCTTTGTCCTTCGGGGTTTCCGGGCGATCGGGTGCCACGGAACCGGCACGGTCGGAGCGAACTCCCGGAACGTTACAGATTCCCGACAATGTCCAAGGTCGGACACCTATGAGGGGATTTTTTCGTTGACACTCGTGAAAGGATTTGTTATTACCTACGAAGCCTGAATTGCCATGCTCGAAATGTCCGGTACGAGCCAGTGTGGGGACCTATGCCATGATGTCACCCTTGAGCTCCAAATCCGACCAAAGCCCAAGAAGGCAGCGTCTCGCCTGAATGCCCAAGGTGAGTACACTGCCTTTTTGTATTTCGATCTTTTGGTGGGAACTCGGGAGCGGGTCGGGGTTTCGTCGTCTCCTTTTGGCGGCCGTCTGGATGGTTTCCTCAGTCCGGGAGGCATGGAGTTTTCCGGATCGGCCTACTCAAGGATGAACCCCGCGTTCCTTGTCCGAAGCCGCGGTGGCTCTGTGCGCCGTGGGCAGAGACGGAGTGGCCCGCATGACCGTCGATACGCTCAAGGATTGCAATAAAAAGTATTTGGCGCAACTGGCCAAAGATCAAGGGATTGTCGGTTGGCATGCGATGCGCAAGGATCAATTGATCCGTGCGTTGACAATGCCCACCACGCAGCCCAAGAAATCCGCCGGCTCCAGCGCGGTCAAGGCGAGACCCGCCGGAGAGGCTGGCTCGACGACCGCTCGCAAGACAACCACTCCCGCCGCCCCGGCTCGGCCGCTCACGGTCGTACCTCCCCGGGCACTCGATCACGCCTGCGTTAAGGATCGGATCATCGCCATGGTCCGCGACCCTTACTGGTTACATGCTTACTGGGAGCTAAGTCGGTCAACCCTCGCCCGGGCCCAGGCGGCTCTCGGCCAGGACTGGCATACCGCGCGTCCCATCCTCCGGCTCATGGACGTAACGAGCGAGGACACCACCTCGGCCTCGGAACGGCATATCCGGGATATCGAGATCCATGGCGGCGTTAACAACTGGTACATCGATGTCACCACCCCCCCTCGGTCTTACCGGATCGACATCGGATACCTGGCACGCAAGGGCAAGTTCTTCGTCCTGGCACGTTCCAACGTGGTGAGCACGCCCAAGGCGGGGGTCTCGGATGTTCTGGATGAAAACTGGACCTCAGTCCAGGAGCAATTCCAGAAGATCTACTCCCAGTCGGGTGGGAACTCGGGCAACTCCGGTAGCTCGAACGACCTTCGAGACCTCTTCGAGGAACGCCTGCGCCGCCCCATGCAGGGACTTTCCCTCCAGAGTCTCGGGACCGGGGCACTCGCCTCGCTCGGGCGCGACTTCCATTTCGAGATCGACGCCGAGTTGATCGTCTACGGATCCACCGAGCCCAACGCCCGGGTGACCCTTCAGGGGGAGCCTGTGCAGTTGCGCCCCGATGGAACCTTCACGGTTCGGTTTAGCCTGCCAGACTCCCGGCAGATCATCCCGGCCGTGGCGGCGAGCCCCGATGGCGTCGAAGAACGAACCATCGTCCTCGCGGTCGAGCGCAATACCAAGGAACTCGAGCCGATGATTCACGACGGTAACGAACTCTGAGTTTCAGCCCTTTGAGCTCGAATGCAGCGAAGAGGCAACCCCTCCTTCCCTGGTTCGAGCGGACCTGGGATTGTTGACTCAAGACTGGATTCTACTGAACCCGCCGCACCTCTCAGAGAGCTACCGGTTCTTTGGGAGATGCCGCGGGTTCATTCATGCGCGGAGCCGCCTCGAAGACCGGCCGCGGGCCTTACCTCCGCGCGGCTGGACCCAAGGGGCGTGTTGCCTCCCAGCGCCCGCTCCGTACAATTGTTCCAGTATCAGAAAAACGAGCATCAGGCCAACCAACCTTTGAGGGCAGTGCCTGATTGATGAAGGGGAGGCGAACCGCTTTGAGCAAGGACATCACGCCTATCCTGGCGGGCTGGGAGCATGATCCCGACGAGACGCACCAGGTCCGAATCATTACCGGGGAGGACGGCCGCGACAAGATCCAGATGCGGCTCGACCTCGGCGTGCTTCAGATGGAGATGTCGGGTCGACCGGACGGCCAACGGCCTGAAGGTCAAGAATCGTTGCTCGAGGTTCTCGAGGCCCGCGCATCGCACGACGCCAAAATGACCCTGGAAGTGAACGACTGCGCGGCCCTGATGCGTGAAGGGGTGCAGTACTACCAACGTTATCTCGCCGCGTTCCAACTCCAGCGCTACGACCTGGTGATTCGCGACACCGAGCGGAACCTTCGGCTTTTCGCCTTCGTGGTTCAGCATGCGGAGCGGCCCAGAGACAAGATCGAGTTCGATCAGTACCGTCCCTATGTCTTGATGATGCGCACCCGGGCCCAGGCGCTCGACGCTCTCTCGAAGGAAGAGACGGGGCAAGCCCTGGAACACATCGACGACGGGATCGACAAGATCCGAGGGTTTCTGAAGGACTACGGGCAGTCTGAGAGCGAAGATGAGTGCACCGAGCTCGGATTCCTCGTCCGCTGGAAGGAAGACATCGAGAGAACCCGGCCGAGGGGGCCGGTCGATCGCCTGAAACAGCAACTCAACCTGGCGGTCGCTCTCGAAGATTATGAAGAGGCGGCCCGAATCCGAGACCAACTGCTCCGCCTCGCGGAGACGGAAACCGCCTCGTCCGAGCCGCATTCTTCGTAAGTCCGTTTGATCACGAGAGTCTTGGATTTTCAACGCCTGGAATGGCCAAACCGAGGTGGGTTTCTCCTCGTGTTTCGACTTGCCCAGGCGGGTTCGTCCGACTACACTAACTCCTGTTCGGCCTCGGCCGGATAATCCTCTGCCATGTTCGAGAAGGGGCTTACTTTTGTCGAACCAATGAAAACCCGTTGGGAGCCGAACAACGGCCTCAAGGCATGCTCTTGAAGGTCCAAGGCACCCACTTGAACTGCGGGTTCTCAAAAGAGCCTCGACGGCATTGCGGTGGAGTGATTTTATCGTGCCCGTGATCATTTCAGGCAACTGAGATGAACACGGGCCGTTTTCTTTTCCCTTCCTCCCTCAACGGGAAAAAAGGGGGAGTTGGCAATGGATCAAGACTCACTCACAACTAACCCACAGGTGGAAAAGAGACGATTGCGCCGGTCGATGGTGCAAACGATTCTCGCTCTGGAGCCGAGGGTCAGGGCGGAGCAAGAGGCAAAGCTGGCCTCCGCGTTTCCGAGCCTGCCGGGATATGCCGATGCCCGAACCGTCTTGCTCTACGTCACGGCGTTTCCCGAGGAAATCGCGACCCGCTCGATGCTGAAGCATGCCCTGGCCCAGGGAAAAACTCTGGTCTGTCCGCGCGTGGATCGGCGCGAGCAACGGCTGAGGCTCTACCGCGTCGAGGATCTCGACCGCGACTTCAAGCCGGGGATGCTCAAGATCCCCGAGCCTCAACCCCATTGCCAGGAACTCGATGCCGGAGCAATCGATTGGGTCCTGGTGCCCGGCCTCGCGTTTAACCCTCAGCACTACCGGGTCGGCCGTGGGGCGGGCCACTACGACCGCCTGCTTCCCACCTTGCGGGAGGGAACTCCTCGATGGGCCCTCGCCCTCGATTGCCAGTTGGTCCCTTCCTTCCCGGTCGAGACGCACGATGTTCCGCTCGATGGGGTCGTGACCCCCGCGCAGCTTTCATAATGGGATAGAAAGGCCACCGAGTTGAGAACCATGAAGGGACGATATGCTTCCCTTCCCAATGGAGTGGCTCGACCCAAGGGCTCTCAACCCGCCGACGAGTGGGAACGCCTTCTTCTTGTTGACCCAATCACCAAGGCGAGCCCGAGCGCATGGAGCGCCCACCCCTTTGTATCGCCGCGCGGAGCGATCTGAAGAACGAGGTTTCCCGCGGAGTCGGCTTGGGCCTCGAAAGGGCGTAAAAGCTCCGCGCAACGCCAGGCGGGAAAGGCGCGTCGACCGTTGACCAACCACCACGAGCCGGGATTCTGGTTCAAATGAACGGTCTGGCCGGGTTTGGCCTGGAATACGATGCGGTTGGGGCTCCAGAACCGAGGTTCCAACGGGCCGGCTTCGACCGTCCAGGCTTCCCCCCGATATCCTTCCGCACCTCGCCAAAGCCGATGGGTCGCTCGTTGCCGATCGTACCCTAGCAACGGCTGATACCCCTGGATCACCCCATAGTTACGAAGAATCGCGGGGTACCCCTGCCCTGCGTGCAGATTCACGAGCTTCGAGGTCCTCAGCGCGGGGAACCGGTTTTCCTCGGCAACGACGCTCGATGCAACGGGGAGCACCTGAAAGCCATAGCTGACCAGGTCCGAGGCCAAGACCAGCACGCAGACCACGGCCAAGGTGCGTTTCAGCAAACTCTCCTGAGCCCGCCATTCCGCGATCAGGCTACCGACCGAAAGGCCCAGACCAAGCATGGTGAGAATCCGCCAGCGCGGGACGACATGCATCGTGGAGAACAGCGGGCCATATGCCAGCCAAAAGCTCGGGTGATACCAGTACATCGAACCACTGGCGAGCCAGAGCGTGGCGAACGTCAATGCATGCCACCATCGCCAGCCTCGAATCAAGCTGCCGATTGCGAGTAGGAGGACCAGCGGCCCCACGTAGGACGCCGTCTCCCAGAAATAGATGGAGTCCGCCTTCTCAAGGACCTGTGCCCCTGGACGATAGAGGAGCCAGTCGATCATATTGCCCGCCGACGCGTTGAAGGCGGACCTCATCACACGAGGGAAGTCGGCCATCACGGAGGCCGTGGTGGCAATGCGCCAGCCCGCCAGCGCCAGGACGAGCCCGAGCGCCGCGACCGTATTTCGCAGAAGCCTCCCCCGCTCGGCCGCGGACTGGACACGCAGGGCCCGGAGCCAGATCAAGGCTGCGAGAATCAGGCCGTGAAGGCTGGGGTACTGGATCCCGCTCAACAGGTTGACCGCCACCCAGAATCCCAGCCAGAGCCCATCGCGTAAACGCTGTCCGATCCGAAAGGTATAAACCAGGATCCAGGGCAAGGCGCAGTAGCTCATGGGGATGAAGTAACCGGCGACGGTGTAAACGAGAACCGCGCCGTTGATCCCGTAGATCAGGGCGACCGCGGCGGCCGACCACGCCTCGCGGAACCAAAGGTAGCCCAGCCTCCGGGCTCCTTCGACCGCGATCATCAGGCTGAAGAGAGCCGCGAGCCGAAGTCCGGTGGAGGTGCCCAGAAACAGCACCAGGGGGGTCGCAAGCGAAACAACACCGCACTGAGGATCGCTCGCGAGTGGGAACCCACCCGCGCACCAGGGGTTCCACCAGGGGAATTGCCCGTACTCCAGAATCGAGACCCGTATCGCCTCGAACTTTTCCAGAAAGTAATCCCAGTCGCCAAACCCAAGGGGTTCGGGCTCTCTCAGCAAGGGGAAAACAAAGGACCCGACGACGAGTTGGAGCAACCAGGGGAGCAGGTCGCGAGTGGGGTCGGCCGGGCCACGTTGGTCACACGTCAAGGGCTGCCCGGGTTGCATCGCGGGCCAGGCATCGCCTGCTCGCACCTGCCAGAGCCGAATCAGCCCCGCCCCCAAGGAAACGAGCACGAGCCCCTGGCCCATCCCTCTTCGAACTGGCCAGGGGATGGCGAGAAAGAGGTCGACGCCCAACGGTCCGAGGAAGAGAACCATCGAAGCGCCGAAGAGAAAAATCGGCCAGCGCCTCGAATGTTGATCCGGCCCACTTTGCCATGCCCCCCATAACGTTGGACCGATCGCCATGCCCACCCACCTTCAATCTCACCGCGGCACTCTAAACGCATCGGCGGCCCGCCCCAGCCACCAGGCAAGCGCGGTCGGAAGAGTCATCGAGTCTTCCGACCCGCTTTAACTCATTCGATCAGTTCCGGCGGTTGACCACCGGCAACTTTTCGCGATGCGCTCGATCAATTCTTGGCGGACACCTGAACCTTGGGGGGCTTGGCATAAGAGGCGAAGGCCGCGGGCACCTGGGCACTCGTGGTATCCCCTTCGTGGAGGATAACTCGGTAGCAGAAGGTGATCGAGTCCCCGTTGGCAAGAACGTGCTCGCCCGACTTCTTTTGGCCAAAGTCGTGCCACCCGAACGGGTTAGCCGCGAACAAGCCGTAGGTGCGCACGTGCCAGGTGGTTGGGTAACGGAAGCTCTTGGGGTGGTTCAGGATGGCGATGCCGACGGTCTTGCCCTGAACGGGCCCCGTGTAATCCACCCAGGGAGACGCCTGCCCCCACGCCTTATCGTCGGTCAAGCCTTCCGCGTTAACGATCTTACCTCCGGAGTTCGTCTTGCTCTTCACGTCCATGCTCGAGGCAACGCGGAGGCCGAACATCCCCTCTTTCGTGTCGCCGAAGGTCACAGGGCCATCGGTCGCCTTCAAGGTGATCTCAAAGTCGATGACCCGATCCTTACCGAGCCCAAAGAATGAGACCACCCGCCGATCCTCGCAGACCTTCTTGCCGTCGGGGCCAATCCAGTCATCGGTCGTTTCAATCACCGCGGCGTTCTGACCGTTATGCAAGATTTTGCGCGAGGTCTCCTTGGTCGATCCAAACTTGGGGTTTGGCTTGTTCAAGGGGTCGGAGGCCCAGAAGTCATAGCCGTTCACGTTGCCGTGGGTGAAGTAGAACGAACGCTGGTGCGGATGGTCCTCATCTTCCCCCTTGACCTTATCCATGGGATAGGCACGCGTGTAAGGGACTCCGCCTGGGCCAATCACCGGGTAATAGTAGGGCTTGGGACCGTCGCCACTCCGGTAGGTCACGAAGGGCTTCCCGCCGACCGTGATCGGCACCTGGTCGGCCTTGGCCTGAGCTTCGGTAATGGACGGGTGCGGAGTATTCGGCTTCCCGGTCAAAGTGAGCGAGACCTGGCTGCCCTCGGCTGATCCGTCGGCCAAACTCAGGGCCAGATACGTCTTCCCGTCACGCTTGAAGACCTCGGCGGGAGACTCGCTCCCCTGCTCTCCCCGCTTAAACGTATAGACCCCAGGCGCAATGGATCCATCAACCTCAGCCACCACGAGCGTCCCCGCCCCGATCGGCCCGTCTGCTTGAACCACGACAGACGCCTTGCCGACCGATGCGACACGCCCCTCCTGGGCGAACGAGGGCGAGCCCATCAATGGCATGACGGTACCGCCAAGGCATGCAACGATCAGTGCTCGAAACGAATGGGACATGGACAACTCCACAATATGACGGATCGAATGGAGGGGGGTGTTGATGACTTCTTTGGGACTAAGCTAAGTGGTATTCGCCCGCTCCTCGGCTTGCAAGCGAAAACCCGCGTGAAGGACGGAAACCTCCCCGGCCCAAAGGTCGGACCTTCCCAGGCCCAACGACCAAGGTCGGCTTCTGATCGTAATCTCCGGCAACGCATCCTGACCCAACAAAGCCAGGCAAGATCGCCTCGCGTAAGGCCTGGGACCATTATTTGGGGTATAATCTTAGGATAGGATTCAGACAGGTGATCGTGTCGGCGGATGCCTCCCGCGCCGGGCGAAACCAAAAGGCCCGAGTCCTCAGCCAGGACGATTCCCATGTCCCGAAGCCCCTTGGTGATGCACCGATCGCCCTGAGCCTGGAGGGAGCGAACCATGAAACGCGCACTGCTCGTCATCGACGCCCAGAACGAGTACTTCAACGGGCTTCTACCCGTCACGCACCCTCCCGCTCATTTCGAGAACCTCTTGCGAGTGATGGACGCGGCCTACCTCGCCGAGGTGCCCGTGGTGGTGATCCGTCACACGTCCACCCAGACCGACGCCCCCTTTTTCAAAAAGGGGACCAGCGGGTGGGAGCTTCATCCCAAAGTTGAGTCACGTCCTCGCGATATCCTGATCGAGAAAGAGCTGCCCGGCAGCTTCACCGGCACCAACCTGGAAAGCTGGTTGCGCGGGCATAAGATCGACACGGTCACCATTTCCGGCTATATGACGCATATGTGCTGCGACACCACCGCGCGACAGGCGGCCCACCTGGGCTTCCGGGCGGAGTTCCTGAGCGACGCGACCGGCACCCTGCCCGTGGTCAACTCGGCCGGCGAAGTCACCGCCGAGGAGCTCCACCGGGCCATCTTGTGCGCTCAGCAGATGATGATCAGCGAAGTAATCAAGACCGACGACTGGCTCACCCGGCTCTAAGCACGCTCAAGGCCGGGCCCCTCGCTCGTTCTCATCGACAGCCGGCTCTCGTTTTTCCTCACCGGCTCCTTGCCGCGTTTCCGACGGTGGAGGAGCCGCGGCGGCATTGGTCTTTTTCGTGTAGGCCTCCTGGGCCACCCGAAGCTCGTCACCTCGAAAGATCGCGATCAGGGGAACATCGGGCGCGACTTCCAAGGATTTCACAAACGCTGGCTTATGATGCTCAAGCAGATATTGGCCAAGCGTCCAGGGGAACCGCTTGAGATGGCCTGGTCGGTTCATCACGACGAACCACGCTGGCACCTTTCCCCAGCCGAAGTTGATCGGAGGCTTAAGAATCTTCCAGTGATGTAAATACTCAAACCCCACGGCGGGAAAGACGTACGATACGGATCGGCCCGATTCAGTATGCGTATTCAGCCATTCGCGTACATCAGGAGTCACGGCCTCCCAGTAATACGTGGGTTCCATCCCGGCTCGTGTCGCGCCAGACAAGCCTCCAATCAGCACGTTATAATAAGATAATTGAAGTGGATGATAGACCCAGGTACTCCATGCACTCGCACTGAGTGTTGCGAGGAGCAACAAGGCCTTGCCGGTCATCGCGAGCCTGGGGGGCAACCAACGGGTCAGGAGGGTGCCGACCGCGGTGAGCCCAATCCCAGCGAGGCAGGCCAGGAACACGAACGCGGCAAGGAACTGCCGCTCGCCATCATGACCAGGCGCGTTTGGCAGAGCGCGAAGTACCATGAAGAAGAGCCAGCAGCCCAGAATCAGGGTTCCCCCTCGATCCTGAAACCGGCCCGCGCAGACCTTTCCAATCCCCAGCAGCGCTAACCCCAGGGTGATGGGAGGAGTCACGATCGCCGTGATCACGATTGTGTTGTACCACGGCAATGAAAAATCATAAATTCGGCCGAAGAACTCCGTGGGTATGGGGTTCAGGCTGGCACGCGTCAGGTTCGACCTGAGAAAGTCGCGCACTCCCTGGATGGGCTCCCCCCACCAGGTGGGAATCAAGGCGTAGAGCACGACGGCGGCCACCAAGGCCCCGAGCAAAAGCACAACAGCCCCACGCCGATCCCGGTAAAAGCAAGCCCAGGCCGCCAGCGGAACGGGAATGAACCAACCCGTGAGTTTCGTGGCCGCGGCGCACCCCCACACCAACCCGAACGCGAGGATCCAAAGCCAAGGAATCCAGGAAGGGGGGTCCGACGTAGGCCATCCCGATTCGACGGCATTGAGAAAAGTCACAACGGCAAGGAACCAGAGACAAAGGATCGGCGCATCGTACGAGGCCAGGTGGGCATGCGCGAACATCCGAGGCATCGCCACCAGCCCCACCACGGCGAGCAGGGCAGACAGCCGGCCATACCGAGCTGCCATAAACAGGTAAACCACTCCCACGGTGAAGGCCACCAGGCCAGCCGGCCCGAACCGATAGCTACCGGGCGGATCGATGAAGGGATGGCTCACAGCCCAGCCCAGCAATCCCAGCAAGGCGTAAAACGGCGGGTGGCCATTGGGCTCCTCGCGCGCGAACTGCCAGTAATATCGCAACGAACGACGCGTCCAGGGCGATTCCGCGTCGAACGGTTCGAGCGAGCCGTCGCGTTCGACTGGCCTCGGCTCTAACTTCGAGAGTCGAGGAGCGTAGACCTTGGGCACGAGCACCGGGTCGTACACGACCCGGCCGAACCACTCCTTGAGCCGCTCCTCTCGTTCAATCGTGAACCCTTCATCCCAGGCCAGCCCGTAGTCATTCAACGTCAACAGGAACACCAGGAGGGTCCCCAACGACAGAAGCCACGCAATCACCCGATCCGCACCTCGGGCCTTTTCTCCCTCCGTCCTGTCCATCGCCATCCCAAGGAATCCCTCACAACCTTGCCGATCGCATCTTTGTAGTTGGATTAACTCACGTCTAAACCGGCGCTTCAACACCTTACCCTTCAAGCATAAGCAAATTCCGCCGCTGGGTGAAAACGCCGTGCTCCTCGGATTAGCTCCATCTGCTGAGTCGTGAGACATCGAGTCATGACTTGCGGGCCAGTGATAGCCGAGCAACCTTTGGCCTGATTCGACTAGCACATCAAGGCGAGTCACCCGCGCAACGGAAGAAGACCAGACCAGCGCATGCGCCACCAAACCGCGAGTTTCCTGCGCAAGCAGCGGCCTGGCTCCCCCTTTACGGCCGCGCCGGTCTCCCATGCCCGAGTCCTTAAGACACGATCCCAGATCCTACATTCCATTCACTAAACAATAAATTATCAAAGATCAGCAATCATAACACGCACGATTCCCAAGGAAATATCGCCTCTTTAGGGTCGGGAGGTGGACCAGTCCAAAAACCTCTTAGACTATTAGTCCTAATAATTTCATTTTAAAAACCACGGAAATATTTCTCGAGCCACTTGCAAAAAAGAAAAGCGGGATTCGATAATCCGTAAAGACGATGCTCTCTTGACGGTGTGCTCTCCCACGGGTTAGTTTCACTGCATTCCTCTTCTCATCGCTGGCTGCATGATTGGTCTGAATGCTTATCTTGTCACAAGATAAGCGCCTCGTGCGTAATCTGCCCAACATCCGTCACCGTTTGAACGTTCGTCATCGTTTTCATTATTTGTGTGCGCCGCGAGGTAGACGGGCTTACACTGAACAAGTGTTTTGGCCGTCAGATTCCCTTGTCCATGTAGGAGACTTCAATGTCATCGTCCTCCCCACGATCACATTCCCATGGCAGTCGGGGCTTTACACTCATTGAGCTGCTTGTGGTGATCGCCATCATCGCGGTACTCATCGCGCTGTTGTTGCCGGCGGTTCAGGCCGCCCGTGAAGCCGCGAGACGCTCTCAGTGCGTCAACAACCTGAAACAAATCGGATTGGCGCTGCACAACTACCACTCGACCCACGACGCGTTCCCAATGCTCGGCGGAATTCCGAGCACGACCTCGACAGGAATCGGGCACGGGCCCAGCATCCTGGTCTATCTGCTGGCGAACATGGAGCAAACCGCGCTCTCCAACGCCTTCAATTATTCCTGGGGCAATGTGACGTGTTGCAGCGGTCTTGAAGCGCCCAACACGACCGTGCGAAACTCATCGGTCGCGGCTTACCTGTGCCCTTCGGACACGGGCAGCACCACCTTCAAGTCGGGCACGAACTACGTGGCCAGCGTGGGGCCGCAGTTCAACCTGCTTCCTCGAGCCATCAGTGGCGCGGGAGTGGGCGTGGGCATGTTCGCCGCACGCGTTTCGTTTGGCATTCGCGACTGTACCGACGGTACGAGCAACACCGTGGCCTTCGGTGAAGCGCTCATCGGCGACAACACCGTGGCCTCGCGCAACGGTGCCGAGTTCTACAACTGCGTTCCCTGGCCGGGCTCGGCCAGCGGTTCCGGCGCGGACATGGTCATGCCCAATCCCGGAGCCGTGACCAACCTGCGTAGTTATATCCAGTCTTGCAAGACCACCTCTCAGGGAGGAACCGGCGAACAGAACAACGCTCGCCAGTACTGGTCGTCGCACCGCGTCGGTGTCGGTCCGGTCATTCCGATGCTGCAAACCCCGAATTCAAAGAATGGGGATTGCCAGAACACCAACGACAACGGCAACCTGGCCATGCGTAGTCGGCACTCCGGTGGCGTGAACGTCTTGCTTGCCGACGGTAGCGTCCGATTCATCAAGGACAGCATCAACGAGCTCACCTGGTGGGCCCTTGGCACCAAGGCGGGCGGAGAAGTGATCTCCTCCGACGCGTACTAAGTAATGAGACTCGGGCAAGCTCATGCCCCAGACGGCTCGCAAGGCACTCAATCGCCTTGCGAGCCTGCCTGTTCCGTGGGTTCCGTCGCGAACCTCTTCCCGACCACCCCACCTAAGTCCTACTCCGCGTGGTTGGGTGACAATCCAGTGGTCACCGGGCGATCGCGCAACGTGACCTCACGAATGAGTCGGCTCAATGACCAAGTAATTGAGTCGCACTCATGTTTTTCATGTTTCACCTGAATGCAGAAAGGCGAATCTTCATGCCCGCACGGAAACTCATCGGTCTGGTCCGCCCCTTAGCGCTGGCGCTCGTGCTTTCTTCGTTCTCGATCGGCTGCGGTGAGAGCACCCCCGAGACCAAGCCGGACGGGAGCGTCGAGCTCGCCCCGGGCACGGTCGACCTGAGCAATGAAACAGCTCCCCCCAAGGCGAAGTAACCGGAATTGGACGGAAAGTAAGGCACGGCTGAAACCAAGTCGAGAGAGTCGGCAGCCCCCTCTTCAACGGATGCTGCCGACTCTCTCGTTTTTTAATCAACATCGGTAACCCAACGAACACCACGACGCTCCCACCGATTTTCCCCTTGCCATGGCCCCGATGGTGAGCGAAAACACACTCCACTGGCTCGGGTTCCGATCCTCTCCCTTTTGGATTGGTCATCTGGCTTCCCGCAAGAGTTAGGAACGCGTTGGGCGATAGGCGAGCCACTGAAGTCGCGGCCCCTTTTGAGGAACAACCGGAATGGAGGAAGGCCCCGCGGACCGCTCCTCGGCAGCACAACGACTGGCAAACCTGGGGCTCGCGCTGGCCTGTCTCGCCGTTCCACTGATCGCGACGTTCGCGTCCGTCCTCTTTCGCGATCACCAGTTCACCTTCCAGGATGCGGGCCATTTCTACTATCCACTCCTGGAACGGGTCCAGCAGGAGTGGAACGCGGGGCGTTGGCCCCTCTGGGCAGACGAAGCTAGCGCGGGTACTCCGCTACTAGGCAACCCGACGGCCGCGGTCCTGTACCCGGGCAAGATCCTCTTCTTCCTCCTGCCTCACCCCTGGGCCGTTCGGATTTTCCTCGTCGGCCATGTCGCTCTCGCCTTCCTCTCGATGTGGTGCTTGCTCCGAAACTGGCGAATCTCAAATGGGGGTTCGATCCTCGGCGCACTCTCGTACGCGCTCGGCATGCCGGTCCTGAGCCAAACGAGCAACATGATCTTCCTGGTCGGGGCCGCCTGGCTTCCCCTCGTATTCCTGGCCTCCGATCGTTGGGTCCGGCACGGCCAACTCCTGGCGTTACCGGGCCTGGCCCTGGTCTTGTCGTTTCAGGTGCTTGGCGGTGATCCCGAGGCGGCCTACCTGGGTGTGGTCTGTGCCCTCGGCTATGCGCTTGGGGTCTCCGCGACACGTCCCCCCTCGGCCTTACGGCGGTGGGCCCGAAACCTCTTGATCGGCTTGATCCCGGTCGTGGCCGGTCTACTGGCCCTGTCCTGGAGGTACGTCCGGGGGATTCGCGACGTCGCCGACTCTCAGGATGGCGACTCTGCCTCCTGGGCCACCCCCTGGTGGCTGGTCGCCGTCGCCTGGCTGGTCGCCGCGGCCTATCTCGCCCGGAGTACTCGTAAAACGGGAGACCCGCGCAGGCTCGGCAAGTCAACCGCGGGGCTGGTGGGAGCAGCGCTTCTGGGGCTCGCGATCAGCGGTGCTCAGCTCCTGCCCATCATGGAATACACGGGGATGAGCTTCCGGGCGGCGGAATCGGAAGGGTTCCACGACGTCTATTGCTATAGCGCCCACCCGCTTCAGCTTCTCGACGCGGCCTGGCCCAATCTCTTCGGCTCGGTGGAGGGAGGGTACCGCACCTGGCTCAATGCGCTCCCGCCGAAGCAAGAGAGCCGGGTCTGGATGCCCTCGATCTACCTGGGGGGCTTGACCTTGGTCCTGGCGGCGGGAGCCTTTGGCTTCCGCGATGGACCTCCCTGGCGAGCCTGGCTTAGCCTCGTCCTGGTCGCAAGCCTTGTGGCCGCCCTGGGCTATCACGGGGGTCCGCTGCTCTGGGCTCGGTATTTCTTGGGCTGGGACGCCACGCTCGGGCCGATGACCCCCGCGTTCACCTGGCAGGTCCGGACCGACGGATACCTGCAAGATGGCGATGGCAGCCTTTACTGGCTCCTCACCTCGGCCCTGCCCGGCTTCCGCTCGTTCCGTTATCCTCCCAAACTTCTGGTCCTCTGGTCACTCGCGGTCTCCGCGCTGGCCGCGGTGGGCTGGGATCGAGGCGTGCTGGGCGGGTTCCGCCGAGCCTCCCTCGTCGCCAAGGTGCTGCTGGGTCTGGGGGGGATTGCCCTGCTGGCGAGTTGGCTCGGTGCGAATACCCTTCAAGAATGGTTCGAAACCCTGGCCAGGCCGCTCCGTAATTCGGACGAACCCCTGGCCCCCCACCGAGCCATCCGCGAGCTTCGATTCGCTCTGGGGCATGGTGCCCTGATCGCCGCCTTCACCTTGATCCTCTTTCTAGTCGCCGCGAAGCGTCCGAAGCTCGCGAGTGGCCTGGCGATCACTTGCCTGGCGCTCGACCTCTTCCTGTCCAACGCTCCGCGTGTCATCACAGTACCCCAGGCTAGCTTCGAGGGAGAGCCGCTCGCGCTCAAACTGATCGAGGAAGCGGAGAAAGCCAACCCTTCGCCCGGCCCGTTCCGCGTCGAGCGCATCGGACGTTGGTGGCCCACCGGTTGGTCCAGCCAGGGGCAACCACGCGACTTCGAAACGATCACCCGCTGGGAGCGGGACACCCTTCGGCCGAACTACAACCTGCCGCTGCATGTCCCATCCACCTTCTATCACGACACGATCGAGCCGATGGACTTCGGCCTGTTCTTCCTCCCTTGGCTCCAGCAGCCCGACGAGACAACCGCGCGCGTGCATAAGCTGAATCCAGGGCAAAAGGTCTGGTACTATCCGCGCAGGGGTTTCGACCTCTGGAACACCCGGTACTTCATCGTTCCGGGCCAGATCCTCTGGGACAACCCCGTGCGCGGGTTTGCGTCGGTGGTCCCCAAATCCACCTATCTCTATCCAAAGAGCAATGCGTTTGAGGGAGAAGAGGGGAGCGAGCGAGAAGCACACTGGCTTCAGACCGAGGACTTTCGCCTCTTGCGCAACGAGGCGGCCTATCCCCGAGCCTGGATCGTCCACAGAGCCTACCTGATCCCCAAAATTCGAGGGCTCCGAACGGCCGACCGATCCAAAATCATGCGCGAGTTGCTCTACCAGGCCGATGAATTCTGGCGCGTTCCGGGGATGAGCGTACGTGACCCGAAACAGATCGCCTGGGTTGAGACCGACACCCCCCAGACGGTCGACCCCCTGCTTTCACGCCTCGACCCCGACCCAAGTGAGTCGGCGACTTTCGTTCGAAACGACCCGCGGCAGGTTGAGATCGAAGCGGTGCTCCGTTCTCCCGGCCTCCTCGTCGTCTCCGACCTGTACTACCCCGGCTGGACCCTGACCGTGAATGGCCAGCCAGGCGAGATTCTCAGGACCAACCGAGCCATGCGCGGAGTGGCCCTCCCGGCCGGTACCCATCACCTCGTGTTTCGGTACGACCCGCTCTCGTTCCGGGTCGGCCTGGTCCTCTCGGCCCTGGGCATCCTCTCGGCGCTTGGCCTGGCCACCTGGGCCTGGAGGAGGTAAGGGGACCCCGCGAAGCCGCGGGCAACCAATGCAAGAGCAGGATGATTTGCCCTAAATAGGTGAAAACATCCCGCGACGCGTGGCTGGTGTGTGAAGTGAAGCGGGGAATCCTTTGGCACTGCTCGAGATCGTGATCACGATCTCGAGCAGTGCCGAAAGAGTCAATGACGCCCAAGGTCTTGGGCGTTTTCGCGTTCGCGTTCAACGGACTCGGAGCAGCTCCACCTCGAACAGCAGGGTGGCGTTGGGTGGGATCACGCCTCCGGCCCCCGCTTCTCCATAGCCTAGCGCGGGAGGAATGAGCAACATGCGCTTGCCACCGGGCTTCATCGACATGACCCCTTCGTCCCAACCGGCGATGACCTGCCCCTGGCCAATCGCGAAGTCGAAGGGCTTTCCGGTGTCGAGCGAACTATCGAACTTCTTCCCCTTCTTTCCGTTCTCCCAGAGCCAGCCCGTGTAGTGCATGGAGCAGGTTGCGCCTCGGGTGGGGCCCTGCCCCTTGCCGACCGTCACATCCTGGTACTGAAGCCCAGACTGGGTTTTCACCACCTTGGACGGCTCAGCCTGTCCTTGTCCTTGGCCCTGTCCCTGCTCTTGCCCCAAAACCGCCCAAGGGGTGATCGTAAGACAGCCCACCGCCACAACCCATCGCATAAGCATCTTCATAATGCAGCATCCTTTCAGCATGAACGGAGATTCCAGAAAAATGTCAGGTCGACCTGACCGTTCGTCCTTGACGATACCAAAATCGTGCCTGGGAGGGCATCGGCGGATCTCTCGAAATCGCTTGGCCAACGGTCATGCAAAACTCTAAACCATCCATTGATTGAACGCCCGCGAGGGTTCGACCAACTCCGTCAAGGCTCGGAACCACGGCCTGCCCGTCCATCACGGGCTCTCACGCAAATTCAAAGAATCATCCTTCCTTTGAAGATTCGCAACTCTCTTTCTATCGTTATACGTAAAAACGATGAAATTCTCGACAGGCTGGTCCACGAAAAAAGACGAAATCATCTGCCGCACCAACGGATACCAGGACATCTCGACGGACCAAACCACTAAAACGAAAAGAGTTTGTGACAGAGCCCACCACCCCCGTTAAACTCCTGATGCTCTCGAAAAACCGGTCGAGGGCATGGAGACGAGTCTTCCCAACGGGTTTGGTCGCACTCCCTCACAATCAATCGAGATTCTCTTGTACGGCATGGAGAGTTCCTCATGGCTTATCGCCACCGCCGCTTGTTCCTCCTCGCGTTCTGCCTGACGCCCCTATGTGGTTTTCTCCTCTCCGCGCGGGCGGTCGCCGCGCCGGATGGGCTCAAGCTCCCAGCCGGCGTGAAAATCGAGGAGCAACCGACCAGCCCGCGGGCCAAGAAGATTGTCCTGATCGCGGGCTCGAGCGCCCACAAACCGGGCGAGCACGACTACGTCAACGGCTGCCTCGTGTTGTTGGACCTGCTCCGTCAGACGCCCGACGTCTTCCCCGTACTTGCGATCGACTGGCCGGAGAATCCCCAGACGTTCGAAGGGGCCAAGGCCATCGTCATGCTCTTCGACGGTGGAAACAAGCACGCCTTGCTCAAGGACAAGCGCTTCGAGCAAATCCAGAAACCGGCTGGGCAGGGCGTGGGAATCGTCCAGCTTCACCAGGTGGTTGACTATCCGAAGGCGGCGGGCGACCAGGCCCGAGCACTGGCGGGCGCAGCCTGGGAACCAGGTTACTCCAAGCGTGGACACTGGGTTGCCACATTCGACACGTTCCCTAACCACCCCATCTTTCAGGGAGTGTCCCCCTTCACGATTGATGATGGCTGGCTGACGAGCCTCCGGTTCTCCTCCGACAGCCAACAACGAACAACCCCCCTGCTCCGCACGCTTCCTCCCAAGTCGGTCTCGTCCACTCCCCCGAAAGGGGCTGACCCCGGAGTTGTGGCCTGGGTGTTCGAAACGCCGCAAGGAAGCCGGGCCTTCACCTTCACCGGGGGTCACCTGCACAAAAGCTTTGCCGAAGAAGGATACCGGCGATTCCTGGTCCAAGGCATCCTCTGGAGCGCCGGGCTCGAAATCCCTGGAGCGGGAGCGCCCGTCGCTCTAGACCCAACGACACTCAAGGATCAGTGAATTTATTGTGATCATATATCCGATAATCAGACCGACACAGAAAACCTCATAAGTATTGACATACGGATTTCAACACAGATCCATGCCACGTCCATGGTCTCGATCCGAGGAGGACCTTGTCTTCCTCGGCCACTCCACCCCATTCTGTTGAGACATGCCGATGCGGACGCGACTCTTTCTGTTCTACGGTATCGTCTGCCTGGCGGCCCTGGACGGTACGTCGGGGCGGTGCGCCGAGGCACAGGTCAAACGCAAGTTCAACGTTCTGTTCATCATGGCGGACGATCTTCGGACCGACCTGGCGACGTATGGATCCCCAGCGCTCACACCCAATCTGGATCGGCTTGCGCGTCGGTCGTTGCAGTTCGACCGAGCCTACTGCCAGCAAGCTGTCTGCAACCCTTCTCGCTCCTCGATGCTAACGGGACGCCGGCCCGACACCTTGAACCTTTGGAGTAACGGGATTCACTTTCGAGAGCACAACCCAGACGTCACCACCCTGCCCCTCTGGTTCAAGGAGCACGGCTACTTAACACGTTGCGTCGGTAAAATCTTCCATAACTGGCACACCAAGGTCAAAGGGGATCCTCAGTCGTGGAGCGCCTCGGAGTTTCTGCACTACGCGAACCACGCCGACGACCTGCCGAAGGTTTCGGGTGAGCTTCCCCCCAACCTGGCGAAGGCTCCCCGTTGCGAGTGCCGGGATGTCCCCGACGAAGCCTATTACGACGGGCGCGTGGCCACGGAGGCCGAGCGCGTTCTGGCGGAAGTGAAGGGGCAGCCGTTCTTCCTGGCGGTCGGGTTCTGGAAGCCGCACGCTCCGTTCAACGCCCCCAAGAAGTACTGGGATCTCTACGAACGGTCCAAGCTTCCCTCCTATGACTCCAACCGTCCGCAAGGGGCTCCCGAGCTCGCTTTTCACGATAGCCGAGAACTGCGTGGAATCCCTCCCAAGCAAATCACGTTCACGCCCGAGCAGGCCGCCGAGATCCGGCACGGATATCTCGCGAACATCAGCTACATGGACGCTCAACTCGGCAAGGTGATCGATGCGCTCGACCAACATGGGCTCGCGGAAAACACGGTGATCGTCTTCCTGGGCGATCACGGGTATCACCTGGGCGAACACGACCTCTGGGGAAAGACCTCGAACTTCGAGCTCGACGCCCGCGTCCCCTTGATGATCTCGAGCCCAAAACTGAGCCAGCGAGGGCGCCAGTCGAACGAGCTTGTCGAGCTGGTCGACCTCTTCCCAACCCTCGTCGATCTCTGCCAACTTCCCATTCCGAAGGACCTGGACGGGACGAGCTTCGCCCGCATGCTCGACGACCCGAACGCGAAGGGGAAACCCGCAGCCTTCACCCAGCATCCACGCCCGGCCTACTTCGACCGCGAACCGACCCGAAGCCCCAAAGCCATGGGCTACAGCGTGCGCACGCCCAAGATACGCTATACCGAGTGGCGCGACTGGAAAACCGGCCAGGTTCTCCAACGCGAGCTCTACGATTCATTGAACGATCCCAACGAGACCCGTAACGCCCTCGACGCCCCCTCGCTCGCCGACTCCCAGCACGCCGCCGAGCGTCTCCTGGGCACCCAGTTCCCGCTCCATCCTCAAGGACCAGCACCGGAAAATTCCAGCTCCCAGTGATCGTGGCCCAACTCTTGCTTACCTGCAACGCTCGAGGACTCTTCGGCTCTCACTTCTCAACGCGCACGACCCGGTCCGGCTCGATCGAGCCATCGGGTTCGGCGAGTTGAGTTGAAGGGAGACGCGGAGTCAAGCGCGACGCGGTTGTCCCCTCACAATACTCCCGTCCACACGGCCCGGAGTCTTGGCTGGACAGCCGACGCATGCGTCCAAATCGCCAGCCAAAGGTAAAAGGTCCGCGCATCACCTTATCGGGAGCCTTGATTCCAATGTCCGACGCCCCACCCGCCCTGGAGGAGGAAACACCCGCTCCGCCGGACGATCACCGGCCGCAGATCTCCATCCTGTTGATCATCACGATGCTCCTGCTCATCGGAGCCGCCTGGCTCCTCGCGGGGTTGCTGGTTCCCTTCGTCCTGGCATTGGTCCTGGCCATCGCACTCTCCCCCGTCGCCAACAAGCTCGAACGGGCCGGAGTTCCCAAAACAGGAGCCAGCCTCTTCTGCCTGCTCTTTCTGATCGCGACGCTCGCCACCGGGGCCGGGCTCGTCCTCTACCAGGCGGGGAGTCTCCTGAGCGACTCCGAACGATACATCAAACGTTTCAGTGAACTTCTGACCTCGGCATCTCAAAAGACCGGAGCGGACGAGGTTTTCGAGACCCTCGAAGCCGACACCCCTGAAAAGAAGACGAGCAACCAAACAAACAACGAGCAACAACGAACAGAAAACGAAAGTGTCGTCTCTCCAGCGAAAGCCGACGAACGAGGCGACGTAAAGAGCGGAAACTCAAGCGATCACAAGAAGCGGTGGTTTCAGTTCATCCAGCAAGGGCTGCGACAAAGCGGTGATTGGCTCGTGTCGGGACTGGGCGGATTGCTGGGGCTCTTCGGCAATACGGTCGTCTTCCTTGCCTACTTTTTTTATATGATGGAGACCAGACGCGAGTGGGTCGAGCGAATCACCGAAATGCTCCGGCAAATTGGACTGCGGCCAACACGCGCGCACCTGGTTAAGGTTCAGGAAGAGATCGTCGCCTATTTCGGGTGCATCGCGATCGTGGCCGCGGCTTACGTGGTACTCGTTTCCGTGGTGCTCTGGGCCATCGGCGTCCCGCAGTTCTTGCTCTGGGGAGCCCTCGCGGGCGTCATGGAGTTCATCCCCTACTTCGGCCCGATCGTGGCTGGCGGCGCCCCCATCATCGTGGCGCTAAGCCTCGAGCACTGGTGGCAGCCGGTCCTGGTCGCTGGCTTCTACCTCTTGCTCAACTTTCTGGAATCTTATGTGGTCACCCCCCTCTTTTATGGCCAGGCCGTCCGCTTCAACCCGGTCACCATTCTCTTCGGCGCCCTCTTCTTTGGCTGGATCTGGGGGCCCGTGGGGCTGATGCTTTCCATCCCCGTCATGATCCTCCTGCGCGGACTGCTCGTGATCACCCCCGACACGCCCGCCCTGGACGCTCTCGCGGAAGTGGTCGAAGAAGAGGAACCCAACGCATAGGTGAAACCCACGAAGACCTTTCGCCTCCATCGACCTCGATCGATGGAGGCGACTGAACCTCCGGCTTCAAACCGAATTCAAGAGACGGTCTTGAACCACCCCTACGACATCCGTAAGATCAAGAAGCCTGAGGAGTGAGGTTTGGTCCTTTGTGGATGTGGAATGCGATGACGCAAACCTGCGAGCACGCCATACTGGTTGACCGACTGAACGGGACATTACTCGGGACAGCGCTAGGTGATGCGTTGGGACTTCCCGCCGAGGGGATGCGGGCGAAGGCGATCAGGCGGCGGTTCGGACAAATGAACCGCTTTCGGCTGCTCGGCCGAACTGGCTTCGTCTCCGACGACACCGAACAAGCGGCTCTGGTCGCGCAGAGCCTTGCTCGCCATCTCGACCAGCCTGAAGCGTGCGTTCTTGCCTTTCGACGGGCCTTGCTGGGTTGGTTCTGCCGACTTCCCTGGGGGATTGGCCTGGCTACCCTTCGTTCCTGCCTACGGATCGCGCTGCGGCTTGAACCGAGCGGAGTGATGTCGGCAGGCAACGGCGCGGCGATGCGAGCCGCCATCATCGGCGTCTGCTTTCACGATCGACCGACCGATCGCCGCCTATTCACTCAAGCACTCGCTCAAGTCACCCATCGCGATCCCCGAGCAGTCGAAGGGGCGCTCTACGTCGCGGAACTTGCGGCACTGAGTTCGAGCGCTCCGCCAGATGTTTCCGCTCAAACGCTCGTCAACACGGCCCGAACCGTCATTACCAATTCCGAGTTAGACGCCGCACTCACTCAGGCCATCGAACTGGCGGCGCGAGGAGCGTCCGTGGAAGAGGCCGCCATAACTTGCGGCACCAGTGGTTACGTCGTCTGCACCCTGGCCTTCGCGACGTTCTGCTTTCTGCGATTCCCCAACGACCCCATGCAAGCGCTCAGTGAGGCCCTTGGCGCGGGGGGCGATACCGACTCGATCGGAGCCATCCTCGGCGCTTGGCTCGGTGCCCGGCATGGGGAGAAGAGTCTCCCCGCCGCCTTGATCAACAAGATCCACGATGGGCCCTTCGGCCCGACTCACCTCAGAGCGCTCGCAAGTTGCCTGGCGAACCGCCTGGCAGGTCGGGACGAGCCGGCCCCCCGCTTCTCTATCGCCGCGGCCTTGACTCGCAATCTAGCGCTTTACCCCGTGATCCTCGTCCACGGGTTCCGACGGCTCGTTCCATTCTAAACGAGCTCAACGAGGTGCCATCAATTCATCATTCCCTCATTGATGCACTGAATCGTTCTCAACGGGTGGGCGGGCCTCACCTCTGTTCGCGACCTCGCGCGGGGCCTACCGGCATGGTCACGCGGAAAGTCCGAGTTGGAACGGGGACTGGTTTTCAACGCGGGGGGATCGAATACAATGTGGACCTTGGCTCTCTGGACCCAACCTCCACCGAAGACTCCCGAGGCAACCTAGCTGTGAGACGGACCTTTCCCTACCTCTTGATCGGGCTTGCGCTGGCGTCCTTGGGCGCTGATGCCTCGTTCCCTCGCACAAAGCCACTGGAACCCGCCGATGCCGTGAAGTCGTTCCAGGTGCTGGACCAGTTCCAGATGGAGCTCCTGGCCGCCGAACCGCTGGTGATGGACCCGGTCGCCGCAGCCTACGATGAAGACGGCCGGCTCTACGTCGTGGAGATGAGCGACTACCCTCACGTCGACGCGAAAAATGACAAGCCGTTCTCGGAGAACCTGGGCGACCCCCCCATCGGGCGCGTCCGGCTCTTGATCGACCGGGATGGCGACGGCAAGTTCGACGAAGGGCACATCTTCGCCGACAAGCTCTCCTGGCCCACCGGCATCGCGGTCTGGAAAGGGGGGGTCTTCGTGGCCGCGACCCCCAACCTGTGGTATCTCCGCGACACCGACGGAGATCACAAAGCCGATGAGCGCAAAACCATTTTCACGGGTTTTCGGAAATACAATGTTCAGGCCGTTATGAATAACCTGCAATGGGGCCTGGACCACTTGATTTATGGGGCCGGCTCCAGCAACGGCGGCAAGGTTTACCACGCGGGCCATTCCAGCGACGAAGGGCAAGACACCCTGCGCCGAGACTTTCGATTCGACCCGCGTGCGGAATCGTTCGAAGTGATTTCGGGAGGGGCCCGGTTCGGTAACACCTTCGACGACTGGGGTAACCGCTTTCTCTGCAATATCCGAAACCCCGCGCAGCACGTCGTCCTACCCGCCCAAGACATGGCGCGCAACCCGTTCCTCCCCATCCCGAGCGCCCTGCACGACTCGGCCGAGGCGGGCGACACAATCAGCCTGTTTCGCATCAGCCCGGCCGAACCCTGGCGCGAGCTGCGTGCCAAACGATGGGCGGCGGTCGGCAAGGCGATCCCCCGTAGCGAGCTGGTCGGGGCAGGTTACCTCACCTCCTCCAGCGGAGTGACCGCCTACCGAGGGGACGCCTACCCCGCGGGCTACCGAGGCGACCTGTTCCTGGGGGAGGTGGCCAACAACCTGATCCACCGCATGGCGGTCGAGCCCGACGGAGTCACCTTCAAGGCCCGGCGCGCCGATCCCAAGTCCGAGTTCATCGCCTCGACCGATACCTGGTTCCGGCCAGTGAACTTCGTCAATGCGCCCGACGGCACCTTGCATGTGCTCGACATGTACCGCGAAACGATCGAGCACCCCTGGTCGATCCCCGACGACATCCGGTCGAAGTTGGACCTCCGCAGTGGAGAAGACCGAGGCCGCATCTACCGCCTCAGCCCCCCCGCGTTCACGAGGCGGCCCACCCCCCGGCTCAGCCAGGAATCGGTCGAGGGGCTCGTTAAACTGCTCGAACATCCCAACGCCTGGCACCACGAGACCGCGCATCGCCTCCTGTTCGAACGCCAGGACAAGGGAGCGATCCCGCTCTTGAAGACGCTTTTCCGCGAAAGCCAGAAGCCGCTCGCCCGACAGTACGCCCTCTACGCCCTGGCGGGGCTCGACGCCCTAGACGTGGAGGAGATCAAGGCCGCTGGGCATGACCCTTCTTCCCACCTACGCGAGCATGCGGTCCGGCTGGCGAAGACCCGGTTGACGAAAACGCCCGAGCTTCGCGCGGAGATCCTGCGACTGGCGGACGACCCCGACTTGCGGGTCCGGTTCGAGGTGGCCCTCGCCCTGGGCACGCTCGACGGGGAAGCGAGCGCCAAATCCTTGGCGAAGATCGGCAAGCACGACGCCGCCGACCCCTGGGTTCGGACCGCTGTCCTGAGCTCCTCGATCGTGAACCCCTCCGGACTGTTCGACCGGCTCTGGCAAGACCAAGGGTTCGCCAGCACGCCGGACGGACTCAGCCTGCTCCGTCCCCTCGCCCTGGTGATCGGTGCGCGGGCCAAGGGGGAGGAGATCGACCGCCTCCTCGCCTCCCTCTCGAGCGGCAAGACCAGCCCCAACACCCTCGCGGTGCTGCTCGGACTCGGCGACGGTCTCTCGCGTGCCAGGAAGCGGCTCGCCGACCTTCCAACCCACTCCGAGACCGTCAAAGACTGGCTCGCCAGCGTCTTCAAGACCGCGGCGGCTCAGGCTCCTGACAATTCGCTTTCCGCCAACACGCGAGCCGAGGCCATTACCCTGCTGGCTCAAGGGTCGTTCGACACCGTACGATCGACCTTGCCTCCGCTGGTCTCGCCGCTCCAACCGCTCGCGGTCCAAAAGGCCGCGCTCAAGACATTGGCCAGCTACAATCAAGCCGAGGTCGCCCCACTCTTGCTGGCCCCCTGGGCAGGTTACACACCGCCGTTGCGTAACGAGGTCGTGGGCTACCTGCTCGGCCGCCGCGCATGGATTCCCCCCCTGCTCGACGCCGTCAAGAAAGGGACTGTGCTGGTCAACCAGATTCCACCGGTGCGCCGAGGGATCTTGCTCAAGGACAACGACCCCGCCATCCGCAAGCTCGCCCAGGAGTTGTTCGGCGGCGAGGCCCCCGGCCCCCGCGCCGAGGCAATCGCACGCTATAAGCCCGTCCTGGAAAAACCAGGGGACCAGGAGCGGGGACGACTGGTGTTCGAACGCGAGTGCTTCGCCTGCCATAAGCTCGGCGAACGTGGGCACGCCGTCGGGCCGAACCTGGCGGGCGTCCTGAAACGAACGCCCGAGGAGATTCTGGTCAACGTCCTCGACCCGAACCGCGAGGTCTCGCCGGAGTTCCTCGAATACAGCGTCGCGCTCGACGACGGGCGAGTCGTCACGGGCCTCGTCGCCTCTGAAACCCCCTCCGGCGTTACCCTGCGGGGGCGTGAGGCCGCCGAGCAAACGATCTTGCGGCAGAATATCGAGGAGATCGCCAGCACCGGCAAATCACTGATGCCCGAAGGGATCGAGAAGACCGTCTCCCCCGCCGAGATGGCCGACCTGATCGCCTTCCTTCTCCGGCTTCAGGATTAACGTTTCACTAAGTATCGCTACGGCCAGCCTGCAAACTCGCAGGCTGGCCGCGTTGTTTCCGCGGTTCAACGCTGTTACAGATTGAGCCGCTTGGAGCATGCCAATCGCACAGGACACCCGCAATGCCGAGGGAGACAAAGCAATCGGTCCACGGTTCTGACAGCCAAGCATTTAACCATTCAATCAATGCTTTACTAGGTCATCCCTGGACATTCAAAGCGCTAACCTCCATCTTGCTGCTTCTTCTCCCCTTGTTGCTTCATCCTTTGGAAGTCCCAAACTGCAATAACTGGCAGTGGAATAACAACGAACTCCTGGTCGCCCTCCTGGCGATGGGAATTGAACTCGTCGCCTTCTTCTGGCTGGCCGCCTGGCCGCTCATTCGGTTCTGCGTCAAGCCTTCGATCCACTTTCTAATCCCTGCCGACCGCGCAGCCTTCTTTCACTTCCTGGGGCGGGCATGGGATCGAATCGTGCTTGTATCGGCCCCCCTGCTCGCCCTGTTCCTCCCCTTCGACGGCTGGGCCAATGGATACCGCAGCCTGAGCAACTTACCGACAGCGGGCTCATTCATGTTTCTGGCTCTGTGTCTCGGCTTGCTCTTTCCGGGAGTCCTCGTCCGCTTCTTGAAGATTCTGATCTCACGGCGGTGGCCTCGAGTCCTTTCAGCGATCTATCACGCGGCAGCAACATTGTCTTTATTTACGATTTCTTTATATGCAGTCCCAATCTACCATACAACGTACTGTCTTGGCCAAGCTCGTCTGGAAGCCGAGATGGATTTCGAACAACTTGGTGAAGAGTGTCTTCGGATCCAAAAGGAGAACGGCCTCATATTGCAGAGGCCCTTCACAAGTTCCAAGTACCCAATGATCCGAAGGCTTAAACCTAGGTCCATCAATCCCTTAAGCCACGGAGTCTATATTGAACTGCACGGGGGTTTCGATCACTACGGATACGAATTCGCAAAGAACGAGGAGAGCAACGAATGGGTCCTTTCGTGGTGCCCGGGAAGTGGCCCTCATACCATCAAGGGAGTCTACCCAGCTTCGCCGAAGTGAAAGCAAAAACAAAGTGTAACCACAAGCATACACTGACAAGCACAATACAATCCGCGCAAAACACAAATTCAAAATAAATACTTCTATTCATTTCGATTCGCACTTCTTACCGCTCTCTAGTTTAGTCGAGAGCCTCGTCTCATTGGGTGTCTCGTCACGAAGAAAAGGAGAAGACAGGTGGCCAAGCTTCCACACTACAGCTCGGTACAGGACGGCGTCATGATTCGAGGCTTCTCCCAGCGCATCAGGGGCCTGGCGAGCCTGATGGACGTGCGGCAGGTTGTCTCGGGGTTGCGGCTGGATCACTTCGACCCTGGGGGACGCGAGATTACCGATATCGGGAACTGCCAGCGCGACTATCCCTCGATCAGCGTCCGGCTCGACCGACAGCCAAACACCACCAACGGAGCGGCGAACCTGCAAATCCAGGTAAACAACGCCGCCCTGAGCCGAGTCCGCCGAACCCCAAACGAGGGAACCACCATCGCCCAGGTGCTCGTCCCCGCCTCGGTTCATCGGTCCGCGGTTACCTGCCCCGAGCCGAATGTCCGCACCCATCTCGAGAATGTGGTTCGATCCGCTCTCTTAACAAGCTACGAATCACTGGGGCACCAGCATGTTATCACCAAAAATTAATTTTTTACATGCATACGTTATATTGCGAATATTTACTGCATTTATTTCGTAGGGTGTGTCAAGCGTCAGCGCAGACGCACCAAACACGTCGTATGCAACTCGCGTTGATCCGCGGGGAGAATCTGGGCGAAGATCGCAATTCCTGGAGGCGTGAGCATCTTGCCCGCTCTTCGTATTTACCAATTGCGGGCGGGACGCCCGCGCTCCCAGGGAAAGAAGCTTGATGTCTCGTAGTCCGCAACTCGATCAAGGTGGCCAAGTTTGGTTTACTCCACAAACCGGGCCTGAGCCACGTCCTCGATCAAGCTCAGGCCAGGATGGCCTCGATCGGCCGGCCACCGTGGGAGATCGCGATCGGTCGGCCGGTCAGGTCGGGGAGCATCAGCTCGTGGTCCACCCCCAAAAGGTGATAGATCGTGGCCACGAGGTCGCCGGGAGTCACCGGGTGGTCGGTTGGCTCCCCCCCGGTCCGATCGCTCCTTCCGAGCACGAAGCCTTCCTTAACACCTCCGCCGACCATGAGCGAGAACCCGCAGCGCGGCCAGTGATCCCGCCCCGCCGAGCGATTAATCTTCGGCGCCCGTCCCATCTCGCCCATGATCACCACGAGTGTGGTGTCGAGCAAACCGCGCCGATCCAGGTCCTCCACCAGGGCGGAGGAGGTGCGGTCGAGGTTGGGCAGATTGAACGTCCGGAGCATCCCAAAGTTATTCGAGTGGGCGTCCCAGTGCCCTCCTCCCCGCGACTCGGTCGTGACCGCGACGAACGTGACACCCGCCTCAACCAGCCTGCGCGCGATCAAGGCGCTCGAGCCAAAGAGGGAAGGACCGTATTCCGCGCGCACGGCTTCCGGCTCGGCCGAGAGGTCGAAGGCGTCCCGGGCTCGATTCGAGGTCAAGAGCGCCAGGGCCTTGCGCTGAAACTGGTCGAGGTTCCCGGCGTCTCCGAGGTTGTCAACGCTCGACGACGCCCGGTCCATCTGCCGCAACAAGGTATGCCGGCGCTGAAGGCGGTCGAGCGTGACGCCCGGTAGCTCCTCCAAAGAAGGAAGCCGAGGCGCGCCCAGGGGGGCGACGGGATAATAAAAATCCTTCTTCGCGTCGATCTCCCGCTCAAAGGTCGGGTCGCAAATGGAGAAGACCGGATCATAGCGTCTGCCCAGGTAGCCGCCATAAGGCCCCGCGCGGCGAAGCCCCTGGCTATACCCCGGGTGGGCAGGTAGATAGACCTGGCAAGGCATGTCGGGCTCTTCCATGCCGAGGTACTGGCAGACCGAGCCAATGCCTGGGTGATCGCTCCGCTTGGTGAAGTAGTTTTCCTGGTCGTTCCCCCCGGTAAACCCCGTGAGCACCGCGTAGGGGTTGTGGCTGTTGTAACCGTGCGTGACCGACCGGATCAATGTCGCCTTATGCATCCAACGCGCCATCGATGGAAGCAACTCGCAGATCTGGAGGCCGGGGAGCGACGTGGCGATCGGCTGGAACTCTCCTCGGATCTCCACGGGCGCATCGGGCTTCATATCAAACATGTCGATATGGCTCGGCCCGCCGAACAGGTTGATCAGAATGACCGAGCGAACCCGTCCTTGCGGGGGACGACCGGCCTGTGCCTCCCTCGCCTGCAATAGCCTCGAGAGTGTCAAGGAGCTGAACAGAGAGAGCCCCCCCGCCCGCAACAGCTCCCTGCGCGAAACGCCGTCGCAGGTCCGCACACGCCCCGCGTTGATTCTCAAGACCATTGATCGACCTCATCTCTTGAACCAAGGGAACCGGCCGAGCCAAATCACCACGACAACCAAAGCATCCAAAGAATTATCCAAAAAGTCTCCAACAGAGTATCGACCCCATTCCTCGGTCGCAACCAGCCTTTCCAACTTGCTGAACCAAGATGGGAATCCCATCATCACAACTTAATCACATGCAATATATTCAATGTATAGTGAAACCCCATTTTTCACCTTCAACCCAACATCAGAACCGGGGGCGGACCGTTGGCCGGGGTTGGTGTAGAATAGGGCGGGAACGACCCGACCCGGTAGAGGATTCGCGAGACGATTGGGACGAGAGACGAGCCAGACCATGACGCCACTGGAACGCGCGGGCAGTAGTGCGGACGGAATCACCTGGGACCTGAGCGACCTGTATGCGGGAGTGGACGACCCTCGGATCGACCAGGACCTGGACGCGGCCCACCAGCGAGCGCGTGCCTTCGAGGAGACGTACCGAGGGAAGATCGGTCGGGACGGCGCGCCGGAGCCCGCCAACCTGCTCCGCGCGATCGAGGAGTTGGAAGGGCTTTCCGAGCAAATGGACCGCCCCCTGGTCTTCGCCAGCCTGCTCCATGCGTCGAAGACGGACGCTCCGAAGCACGGGGCCTTGCTCGCGCGGACCCGCGAAAAACGGGTTGCGATTAACAAGCACCTGATCTTCTTCGACCTCGAATGGACGCGGGTCCCGAACGACCAGGCCGAGGCAGTCATGAACGCTCCGGAGCTGGCCAGGTATCGCCACTTCCTCGAGCAGAAGCGAAGCTGGTCCGACCACTACCTGAGCGAGCCGGAAGAAAAAATTCTCGAGGAGAAGGATATTACCGGCCGGGCCGCGTTCGTCCGTCTGTTCGAGGAAACGATCTCTCGGTTGACCTGCCCCTTCGAGAAGGATGGCCAGACCGAGATCTTGAACGTGCAAGCGATCCTGTCCCGGCTGCACGACCCGGATCGCTCGGTGCGCAAGGCCGCGGCGGCCGGACTGACCCGGGGGCTGAAGGCCCATTCGAACCTGCTCACCTACATCTTTAATACCGTGGTTCAAGACCACCGAGCCGACTGTGGGCTCCGCGCCTTCTCCACCCCGATGGCCCCGAGGCACCTGGCCAACGAGATCGACGACGCCGTGGTCGAGGCCCTGCTGAACGCGACCGAGCGACATCACCAGACCGTGCAACGGTACTACCGGCTCAAGGCGTCGCTCCTGAAGCTCGACGACCTGGCGGACTATGACCGATACGCCCCTCTTTTCTCCGACCTCCCCGGATGCGACTGGACCACCGCCCGCCGGATCGTGGAAGAGAGTTACACGCGCTTCAGCCCCCAGGCCGGCTCGATCATTCGCGAGTTCTTCGAGAAGCGTTGGATTGACGCCGAGCTACGCCCCGGCAAGCGGAGCGGCGCGTTCAGCAGCAGCGCGGTTCCCAGCGCCCATCCTTATATCCTGATGAACCACACCGACAAGCTCCGCGACGTGATGACTCTGGCTCACGAGTTGGGCCACGGCCTGCATCAGTACCTCTCGCGTGGGGCGGGCTACCTCCAGTGCCACACCCCCTTGACCACCGCCGAGACCGCCAGTGTCTTCGGCGAGATGCTCACGTTCCAGCAGTTACTTGCCTCTCACCCCGACCCGCGCACCCAGCTCGCCTTACTCTGCGGCAAGATCGAGGACAGCTTCGCGACGGTCTTCCGCCAGGTGGTCCTCACACGCTTCGAGCAAGCGATGCACCGGGCCCGGCAAGAGGAAGGGGAGCTGACCACCGAACGCCTCAACGCCCTCTGGACCGAGGCGAACCAGCCCATGCACGGAGACGCGGTCAGGTTGACCGACGACTACGGTTACTGGTGGCTCTACATCGGCCACTTCATCCGTTCTCCGTTCTATTGCTACGCCTATGCCTTCGGCGAGCTTTTAGTCCTGGCACTCTATCGCAAATACGAGGAGGAAGGGGCCTCCTTCGTGCCGAAGTACCTCGACCTCCTCGCCGCGGGGGGCACCCACTCTCCCGACCAGCTCCTCGAAACGCTCGGGGTCGACGTCAAGAATCCCTCGTTCTGGGACCTTGGCATGCAACTGCTCGACGAGATGGTCTCTCGCGCCGTCGACCTGGCCGCCGAGATCGACTCATAACCAAACCATAAAACCAATTCACTCGCTCGCGTTTTCTTTACAAGCCCGAAGCGCAAGCGAGTGAATCTATTCGTTGCGCATAAGGTATCATCATTTCGCGAAAATTAGAGAGAAACCGATTCGCTCGCTTGCGTTTTTCTTTACAAGCCCGAAGCGCAAGCGAGTGAATCTATTCAATTCAATCAAAAAATTAATTTTAAACTCAATTAGAATTACATAAATTTCAGTTATTTTCGAATTTCAACATATACATACAATCACTTCAAATTTATTATTGCAAAATAAAAGACATTCACTCGCTTGCGCTTCGGGCTTGTAAAAGCAGGAAAACACTCACTCCATGGCGCTTCGAGTTGATTGAAGAGATAAATTCGTTGCGATTGGAATTGGCAAAGCCACACAATCACGTCACTTAGATAATTCATTCAGCTTGACAAGATAAGCCCCGCACGACTCCCGAACAACCAGCCTGGGGGTGAGAGTAAGCCCGCGCGGGGGGAGTGCCGGATCGCTGAGGCGGTCCGTCATCGTTTTGAACGCCACGGCGGCGATCTCGCGGCAAGGTTGGTGGATGGTGGTGAGGGGGACCGAGAGAATGGAGGCGTAACGAACGTCGTCGAAACCGACGAGTCGTAGGGTCTCGGGAACCCGCACCCCCGCCTTGCCGAAGGTCCGGAGCAGCCGGGCGGCGATATCGTCATTGGCGCAGATGACCGCGTCCAGGTCCTCCCCCCTCTTGGTGAAGTCCCGGGCAAAGGCGAGATCGTCGGGATCGCCCACGCGGACGAAGCGGGCCGAAGTGGGAAAGCCTCGGTTCAGAATCGCCTCTCGGGCTCCCGCGACGCGGGCGTTGACCGTGGGGGCGGAGTGGGGACGGACGGCGAAGGCGAGTTGACGACAGCCGAGCTTCAAGAGATGCTCGGCCAGCGTATAGCCCCCCGCGAAGTTGTCCACCCCCACGAGGTCGAACTCGCTACGCGTGGGGAAGCTCCCCAGGTCCCGGTCCAGCAGGACGACGGCGATCCCCGCGCGCCGGAGCCGATCGGCCAGGCTCCGGTTCACCTCCTCGCGCTGGGCCGTGTGCTCGAACGGGGCGAAGAAGACTCCCGCGACCTGGCACCGAATGAACTGCTCGCACAGCTCCGCCGCGTCCTCGATACTCACATCCCCTCTCGGCCGGGGGCGGTCGCCCCCCCAGAGCAAGCCGTATCCGTGCACGCGGGCGAGGCTGGCCAGCTCGCCGCAGATTGCCTCGAAGACCTCGGTCGTTCCCAGGCCGGGGATCAGGACCCCGAACTGATGCGCCGAGACATCGCGGGTCGAGGGGTTTCGGACGTAAGTTCCTGAACCCACCCGGCGCTCGATCAGCCCCTGGTCCTGGAGGTTCCGCAACGCCCGGCCAACGGTCGGTCGCGAGACATCGAACCGCGCCACGAGCTGCGCCTCGCTCGGAAGCCGCCCCGACGGAGCATACTTCCCCGCGACAATCTCCGTCAGAAGCTCTCGGGCGATCCGGTGATGTTTGGGCTCTTCCGGCATGACTCCCCACCATTGACAACCGGGCCAAATGTCATGACAGGTATCTTGGCAATTTGCTGGAAATTGTCAATCCACGGCTTGGGGTGCCGCCTAGAATTCGCGAGGAAGGGATGGCCCCTTTCGGGCGGAGAACCAAAGTAGGCTCGTGTCGGACTCTCCCCGCCACCTTAAAGGATTAGGAGACATGAAACTCCTCACGTCAGACAAGGCGACCTCCTCCGCGATGGAGGCTCAGTCCAGTGAGAGCGCGGGAGAAGGAGCTCGTTCTTCGAGGCATTTCCTGGTCGCTAGCGACTTCGACCAGACCTTGAGCTTCAACGACTCCGGCGAGGTGCTCAGCGAGCTGCTCGGCCGCGAAGGGTTCAAACGCAAGGTGGACGGTCTTGCGGGAACCCACCTTGTGCAGCAGGGAGGCGAGCTGGCCTACTTGCTTTTACACGACCCAGAGTACCGTTGCGTCCGGCGCGAGCATCTCGCGGAGGTAGGCCGGCGCATCCGGTTGAAGCAGAACATCGAAGCATTCATCCAGGTGCTCGAGTCGGGCATCGATGGTCAGCGGTTCTCATTCCACGTGGTGTCGGCGGCCCCCGAGGAAGTGGTCCGCTCGGCCCTGGAAGGGATCGTCGCCCCGGAGAACATCCACGGAACCCGGTTCCACTACGACCCCGACTCGGGCGAAATCCGCTCGGTCTCGCGGCTCACGGCGGGCTACGGCAAGGTGGCCGTGCTCGACCAGTTGCAGGCCCGGCTTCAGGTCGGTGCCGACCGAATCGTCTACGTGGGGGACGGCAGCTCCGACATCCACGTCATGCTACACGTCAACCGTCGCAATGGCTTTACCATTGCCGTTTCGGAGAACAAGCACATCGCCCCCATCGCGCGCCGGACGGTCTTGAGCGACAACGCGTTGAGCGTGCTGGTCCCCGTGCTCGAGGACGTGATCGGCTGGAATAACCCCGCCCGCGTCCGAGGCTTCTTCGAGGCCTGGGGACTCGCGGTGCAGGAGTGGGACAAGATGCAGGTGGACGTGGTGACCTTCCGAAAAGGGACCAGCGGCCCCGTCCCTCTCGACGCCAACTCCCCCGCGATCGAACGTTTCGGATGAACCGGCCTCGCAAGCAACGACGACGCGCCGCCTCCCGGGACGTCCCTCGGAGGTGGTCCGGCGAAGAGCCGGCATCGTTCTAAAATCGAATAATTGGCACAAACAAATAAGGATTGATGATGTCTTTGGAGATGAGCTTGGAATCTCAATTCACGGACTGCCAGCGCAGGCGGGCCGAGTTTGCGATGGCCATTGGTGGTTTCGGGATCGGCACCGGCGAGTTCGTGATCATGGGCCTCTTGCCGGAGGTCGCCGCGCAGACGCGGGTGCCGGTCACGCAGGCGGCCCACGCGATCAGCGCCTATGCCCTGGGGGTCGTGATCGGAGCGCCGATCCTCGCGGTTCTCGCGGCGCGTTGCCGCCGGCACGTACTGCTGTCCGTGCTGATGGGCTGGTTCGCCCTCGGCAACGTGGCGACGGCCCTGGCGCACGGGCTGCCTTGGCTGGTCGCTTCACGCTTCTTTGCCGGCCTACCTCACGGGGCCTACTTCGGAGTCGCTTCCCTGGTCGCGGCCTCGTTGGTTCCTCCCGACCGCCGCGCCCAGGCGGTTGGCCGCATGATGCTGGGCTTGACCATCGCGACCCTTGCCGGCGTCCCCTTGGCCACGGGGCTGGGCCAGGCCCTGGGATGGCGCGCGGCGTTCGTCTTCGTCGGCTTGATTGGCGTCGTCGCGTCGGTCGCGATCTGGTACTGCGTCCCTCGCCGTCCGGCGGACCGAGAGGCGAGCCCGTTGCGCGAGCTCGGAGCATTTCGGCGCAAACAAGTCCTTCTCACCCTCGCGGTCGGCTCGGTGGGGGCCGGTGGCTTGTTCTGTGTCTTCAGCTATATCACCCCCATCATGACGCAGGTGGCCGGCCTGCCCGAGCGGCTCATGCCGGCGGTTCTTGCGGTCTTCGGCGTGGGCATGATCTCGGGGAACCTGATCGGCGCGAAGCTGGCCGACCGTTCGCTCATGGCCACCATCGCCGGCTCGCTCGTCTGGAACATCGTGTTCATGGCCACGTTCACATTCACGGCCCATTCCATTGGGCTGGCGCTTCTGAACATATTGCTGATTGCCCACGGAGTGGCCATGGTCCCCGCGTTACAGATCCGCCTGATGGACGTGGCCGAGGACGCCCAAACCCTGGCGGCGTCTTTGAATCACTCGGCCTTCAACGTGGCCAACGGCCTCGGCGCCTGGCTCGGCGGCCGCGCGATCGACGCCGGTCTGGGCTGGACCTCCACCGGCTGGGTCGGTTCGTTGCTGGCCCTTCTCGGCCTGGCGATCTTCGCCACGTCGGCGGCCGGGACCCTGGGGCATTCACGCCGCAAGCTTCAGACCGAGGCCGCCTCTCCCGCTTTCGACCGGTCGGAAGTCCTCCCGGTCGCGTGATCCAAGACGATCTTCCCCGCGAGCGCGGGCGTCCCGCCCGCATTTGGAAATACGAAGAGCGTTCACGCTTTATCGTCCAGGATTGAAGGATTTCGAGATCCAAGCTGACTGGTTAGACAAGTCCTGACGTATTTGCTGAGCGACCTGAACGGCCGCTGGCACTTACGATTTTTCTTTACAAGCCCGAAGCGCCAGCGAGTGAATCGGTTTTACCTTTTCAGGCCGAAAACCAATGACCGTTTCTGGCGACGAGAACTCTTCAACATCGCCATAATTAAATTCATTCACTCGCTTGCGCTTCGGGCTTGTAAAAAATAGAGATTCACTCGCTTGCGCTTCGGGCTTGTAAAAAATAGAGATTCACTCGCTTGCGCTTCGGGCTTGTAAAATTAGAGATTCACTCGATCGCGCTTCGGGCTGGTAAAAAGTCAGAGATTCACTTGCTGGTGCTTCAAGTCGACGCAGAGATACCTGCTGAGTCACGACGGGCAACGAGACGAAGCATTCGTTGGGGAAGTGGCGGAGGCACCGACGTGAAAGCAACCGTGCCGTCATAGCTCGGACGATCGCGTAAGACCGTGAACGATTACGAATTACGAAGAGTGGCCAAGCTGCCCGCGCTCTCAGGGAACACGAAGATCGAACCAAGCCCCCCGAGTTCATCACTCCTACCCCTCCCAACGGCGACCTCCGCGCCTCGATCGGCACCGATCCTCTCGTGATTCCGACGTTGACCCCACCCCTCACTATGGTAGGATCGGCCCGATCGTCTAAACTCATTCTGCGTAAAACGTTGCAAGAATTTCGCACATGACCGACCCCAACCTGTCGTCCTTCATCTGGTCCGTGGCCGACCTGCTTCGGGGAGACTACAAGCAGGCGGATTACGGCAAGGTGATCTTGCCGTTTACCGTCCTGCGGCGGCTCGATTGCGTGCTGGAGCCGACCAAGCCCGCCGTGCTGGCCGAGCTGGCGAAGCGGGAAAAGGCCGGGCTGAACCCGGAACCATTCCTCAAACGCAAGGCCGGGCAAGACTTCTACAACACCTCGCCGCTCGACATGAAAACGCTGATGGGCGACCAGGATCATATCAAGGAAAACCTGTTCGCCTACATGCAGGCGTTTTCATCCCCGGTGCGCAACATCTTTGAATCATTCGACTTCCACACCCAGATCGACCGCCTGGCCAGGGCGAAGCTGCTCTATCTGGTGACGGAGAAGTTCGCCAAAATCGACTTGCACCCGGAAGTGGTGAGCAACACCCAGATGGGGGCGGTGTTCGAGGAGCTGATCCGCAAGTTCGCCGAGCTTTCCAACGAAACCGCCGGGGAGCATTTCACCCCGCGCGAAGTCATTCGGCTGATGGTCAACCTCATCTTCATCGAGGATGACGAGGCCCTCACGAAACCAGGCGTGGTGCGGTCGCTCTACGACCCCACCGCGGGGACCGGCGGCATGCTCTCCGTGGCGGGCGAGCACCTTGCCGAAATGAACCAGGGTGCGCGGCTGGTGATGTTCGGCCAGGAGCTGAACCCGGAGTCGTATGCCATCTGCAAGGCCGACATGCTGATCAAGGGGCAGGACATCGCCAACATCCGCTTCGGCAACACCCTCTCCGACGACGGGCATCCCGGCGCATCCTTCGACTACATGCTCTCAAACCCTCCCTTCGGGGTCGAGTGGAAGAAGATTGAGAAGGATGTCCGCAAGGAGGCCGACCAGCAAGGCTACAACGGCCGCTTCGGTCCCGGCTTACCGCGCGTGAGCGACGGTTCCTTGCTGTTCATGATGCACCTGATTTCCAAGATGCAGCCGGTGGTCGATGGCGGCAGCCGGTTTGGGATCGTCCTGAACGGTTCGCCCCTCTTTACCGGAGGCGCGGGGTCGGGCGAGAGCGAAATCCGCCGCTACCTGCTCGAGAATGACCTGGTCGAGGCGATCATCGGCCTCCCCACCGACATGTTCTACAACACGGGGATTAGTACCTATATCTGGATCGTCAGCAACCGCAAGCCGATCCATCGCAAGGGAAAGCTGCAACTGATCGACGCAAGCGGTTTCTGGCGGAAGATGCGCAAGAGCCTGGGCAGCAAGCGCAAGGAGCTGAGCCCGGAACAGATCGAGGAGATCACCCAACTCTTCGGCAAGGCCAGGAACGTGACCCGGGACGGCGTCCCCATCAGCCGCATTTTCAAAAACACGGAGTTCGGCTATCGCACCATCACCGTCGAACGCCCCCAGCGCGACGAGCAAGGCAAGGTCGTCCTCGGCACCAGGGGGAAGCTAAAAGGCAAGCCCCAGCCCGATACCAGCCTACGCGATACCGAGAACGTGCCGCTGAGTGAGAAAGTCGAAACCTACTTCGAGCGCGAGGTGAAGCCGCACGCCCCCGACGCCTGGATCGACCACGAGAAAACCAAGGTCGGCTACGAAATTCCGTTCAACCGCCATTTCTACGTCTTCAAGCCCCCACGCCCGCTCGCCGAGATCGACGCCGAGCTGAAAGGGGTCACCGACCGTATCGTCGCCATGATCGGGGAGCTATCGAAATGACCGGCCATGGCCTCACCGAACCGCCGTCCCTGCCGCTACTCCAGGCTCGACTTCATGAGGTGTTCGAACACGCCGCCCGCCACGCATTTCCGAGTGACGAAGAGACGATCCGCCCAAGTGACAACACCATGTCACGAATTCACGGACGCAAGTCATCCCTCTGCCCGAAAGGCGGTGACGCATGAGCTTCCCGCGATATCCACGGTACAAAGACAGCGGTATCGAGTGGCTAGGCGAGGTGCCGGAGCATTGGGAGATTCGGCGGCTCAAACACGTTTGCCATGTGTTCCCCAGCAATGTTGACAAAAAGTCTTACGACCATGAATCACCCATACTTTTATGCAATTACACAGACGTTTACAGAAATGAAACGATTACAAGCGGAATGAATTTTATGTCTGCTACGGCGACAGCCGAACAGATCGCAAAATTCACACTGCGTGCTGGCGATACAATCATCACAAAAGACTCGGAAACTGCGGATGACATCGCCGTTGCGGCTTTCGTTCCCGTTGACCTGCCTGGCGTCATCTGTGGCTATCACTTGTCGATGGTCCGCCCGATGCCTATCATCGATGGCGCTTTCGTTAAGCGGTTTTTTGATTCAGTTTATGCCAAGTCATGCTTTGCCGTTTTAGCCAATGGGTTAACAAGAGTTGGATTAGGGCAATATGAACTTAACAATATTGAGTTGCCATTTCCATCAAAGACTGAGCAAGTTGCCATCGCAGCCTTTCTCGACCGTGAGACGGCGAAGATTGATGCGTTGGTGGCGGAGCAGCGGCGGTTGATTGAGTTGCTGAAGGAAAAGCGTCAGGCCGTCATCTCCCACGCCGTGACCAAGGGCCTGAACCCCGACGCCCCCATGAAACCCTCCGGCATCGAATGGCTCGGCGACGTGCCGAAGCATTGGGAGCTCATTGCCTTTAAGCATTTAGTGTCGACCCCCTTAATCGATGGGCCGCACGAAACTCCTACGAAATACGACGAGGGAGTCCCGTTTATTTCAGCCGAATCGATATCAAAGGGTTGGATCGATTTCGAGAGGAAGTGGGGCCATATCTCATGGGAGGATAATGCTCGCTATTCACTAAGGTATAAGCCAAGCCGCAATGACATCTTGATGGTCAAGTTAGGCGCGACTGTAGGCACTTCGGTGATAGTAGAAACTGATGAGGTCTTTAATATTTGGGTACCGCTGGCAGCGATCAGACTAAAGCCAATGCTGGAACCTCGATATGTCCTACATGTGCTTCGATCAAATAGCCTTCGTCAGGCATTTGAACTCAGCTGGACTTATGGTACCCAGCAGACATTAGGCCTGAGGACGATTTCAAACTTGAAGATTCCCATTCCCCCTACACAGGAACGGCAATCAATAGTACTGCATCTCGATTCAATTCTACCCCACTTTGAGAGTCTTATTTCCGAGGCCAAACGCGCCATCGACCTCTTTCAGGAACGCCGCACCGCCCTGATCTCCGCCGCCGTCACCGGCAAGATCGACGTGCGCGGCCTCGCGGAAGCCGACACGGAGGCGGCCTGAATGACGCCCTACGTCCCACGAGCGCTTCCGCTGACGGACCTGGATCAAGACCGCTTGATCCGCAAGATTGGCCCGGCCAACGCCGCGTTGGCTCGATATGACGGACTCTTGGAAGGCGTGATCAATCCCGCCATCCTGCTCTCGCCGTTGACCAGCCGCGAGGCGGTACTGTCTTCCCGGATCGAAGGGACGCAAGCGACGGTCGACGAAGTCCTCGAATACGAAGCGGGGGTGGAATTCGAGGGAGAGAAGGTCAAGGACATCCAGGAAATCGTCAACTACCGCAATGCCCTGACCCTCGCGAAAGACACCCTGGCGGATCGGCCGTTGAACCTCTTGCTCATCCGATCGATGCACCGAATCCTCCTGGACAGCGTTCGGGGCGCGAATAAAACGCCGGGGGAATTTCGGGTCGATCAAAGCTGGCTCGGCTTCGAGGGCTGCACGGTCGACCAGGCGACGTTCGTCCCCCCGTCGCCGCTCCAACTCCGCGACCATCTCGAGGCTTTTGAACGCTACCTCGCGAGCGATGACGTTGACGCCCTCGTGCAGACCGCCGTGGTTCATGCCCAGTTCGAGTTGTTGCACCCCTTCAAGGACGGAAACGGCCGGATCGGCCGGTTGCTGATTCCTCTGTTCCTGTACCAAAAGCAGATCCTGGCCAGCCCCATGTTCTACCTGAGCGAATACCTGGAGTCGCAACGCGACCTCTACTATGCACGCTTGCGGGCCATCAGCCAGGAAGGGGACTGGACAGGCTGGGTGGAATTCTTCCTGGACGCGATCGTCGCGCAGGCGAAGTTGAACACGACGAAAGTCCGCGCCATCCAGAATCTTTACGAGCGGATGAAGGTCCAGATCGCTGAGCTGACGCACTCTCAGCACTCGGTGAGGATTCTCGACACCCTTTTCGATCGCCCCATCTTTCAGTCATCCGGTTTCGTCAAGCGTTCGGAAATCTCAAGACCGACCGCCCTCAACTTCCTCCGAAAGCTCCGCGACGCCAAGATCCTGCACGTTATCCATGAGTCGAGCGGCAATCGCTCGGCGGTCTACGCCTTTCCTGAACTTTTGAATACGACGGAAGGCCGGGCCGTATTATGACGGCTTTGCGTCTCGTCCACGATACACAAAGCCATTTGTGTATCGCGAAACGCGATTCACGATACACAAAGTGGTTTGCGTCTGGCCGACGATACACAAGCAAAGTCCGCCTTCGCTCCTGATGACACCACGAAGTACAGGGCGAAGCTCGAGGTAGGAAGCAACCCCCCTACCCCGTAACACTTTACGGTGTAGAACGTTAGGAATAAGGAAACGCCTGGCGACGTTGCCAGGGGCTTGCGACCAGTGTACGTTGTCCGTGTCCGGGCACGCACAAGACGCGTCGTGCGTGCCGAAACCGGGTTTCAGCACGCACAACGTTCGATCAACTTCGCCGAGGGGCACGAAATCGAGCAGGCCCTTCGAGGCCCTTGCATTCACCGGGGTGTCGTAAGTTAATAGGGGAGCTGGGTTTCGTGCGAACACCCGACTCCATTCCATTGACTGCGGACGCACTCGAGGCAAGGCCGGCGCATGAGCAAGCATCAGGAAATCCACCTCGAATCCGAAATCTGCGAGTCTCTTGCGGCCAACGGTTGGCTCTACGAAGCTGGCGACGCCGCCAGGTACGACCGTGCTCGAGCCCTGTTTCCCGAGGATGTACTGGCCTGGGTGCGGGCGACGCAGCCGAAGGCGTGGGATGCGATCGTCAAGAATCACGGCGAACACGCCTCGGACACACTCCTTTCGCGCCTGCGCGATCAGATCAACCAGCGCGGCACGCTGGATGTCTTGCGTCAGGGAATCGAGATGCTGGGCCTGCGCGAAAAGCTGACGCTCGCGCAGTTCAAGCCTGCGCTGGCGATTAATCCCGAGATCCTCAGACGTTACGCCGCCAACCGCCTGCGGGTCGTGCGGCAGGTGCGGTACTCGCTCCAGAACGAGAACTGCATCGACCTGGTGCTCTTTCTGAACGGCGTGCCGGTGGCGACGGCCGAGCTGAAAACCGACTTCACGCAATCCGTCGGCGACGCCATCGACCAGTACCGATACGATCGCTCTCCTCGCCCCAAGGGGCAGGCCGCCGAGCCGCTCCTGACCTTTCCGAGCGGGGCGCTGGTGCATTTCGCGGTGAGCAACCGCGAGGTTCACATGGCGACGCGGTTGGAAGGGGAGCACTCCGTCTTCCTCCCATTCAACCAGGGGGATGGCGGTGGAGCGGGCAACCCGGTGAACGTGGCGGGCGGGCATCGCACGGCTTACCTGTGGGAACAGGTGTGGGAGCGGCGAAGCTGGCTCGAAATCCTGGGCCGCTACCTCGTGGCGCAGCGGGATCGGAAGAAGCAGATCTCCCGGGTGATCTTCCCCCGATTTCATCAGCTCGACGCGACGCGCAAGCTCCTGGCCGCCGTGCTGGCGGCGGGGCCGGGGGGCAAGTATTTGATCCAGCATTCCGCCGGGTCGGGCAAAACCAACTCGATCGCCTGGAGCGCGCATTTCCTCGCCGACTTGCACGACGCCGACAACCGCAAGCTATTCGATTCGGTGTTGGTAGTCTCCGACCGCAACGTGATCGACTCGCAGTTGCAGGAGGCGATTTTCGACTTCGAGCGCACGACCGGCGTGGTGGCGACGATCAAGGGGGAGAGCACCAGCAAAAGCGGTGAGCTGGCCGCGGCCCTCTCCGGCGACAAGAAAATCGTGGTTTGCACGATCCAGACGTTTCCCTTCGCCCTGAAAACCGTGCGCGAGCTGGCGGCGACGCAAGGGAAACGTTTCGCGGTGATCGCCGACGAGGCCCATAGCTCGCAGACCGGCGAAGCGGCCGCCAAGCTCAAAGCCGTGCTCAGCGACGAGGAATTGAAGGAGCTGAACGATGGGGGCGAGGTCAGCGCGGAGGACTTGCTGGCAGCCCAGATGGCCACGCGCGCGGAGGCCAAGGGCATCACCTACGTCGCGTTTACCGCCACGCCCAAGGCCAAGACCATGGAGCTCTTTGGCGTCAGGCCCGACCCGACGCGGCCGGCGGATCAAGACAACCTGCCCGCCCCCTTCCACGTCTATTCCATGCGTCAGGCCATCGAGGAGAAATTCATCCTCGACGTGCTTCAGAACTACACGACCTACAAGCTCGCCTTCAAGCTGGCCCACCAGGGAAAAGAGCTCGACGACAGGGAAGTCGAACGTAGCGCGGCGATGAAGGGAATCATGGGCTGGGTACGGCTCCACCCCTACAACATCGCTCAGAAGGTTCAGGTGGTGGTCGAGCATTACCGCGAGTACGTCGCACCACTGCTGAAGGGACAGGCCAGGGCGATGGTGGTGGTGGGAAGTCGGCGGGAAGCGGTGCGCTGGAAGCTGGCGATCGACAAGTTCGTCAAGGATCGAGGGTATGGTATCGGCACGTTGGTCGCGTTTTCGGGCGAGGTCAACGACAAAGAATCGGGTCCCGACCCCTTCACGGAAACCAGCCACGCGCTCAATCCCAACCTGCGCGGGCGCGATATCCGTGATGCCTTCGACAGCGACGAGTTCCGAATTCTGCTGGTGGCCAATAAGTTCCAGACCGGTTTCGATCAACCACGTCTCTGCGGGATGTACGTCGATAAGCGGCTGGCGGGCATCCAGGCCGTGCAAACGCTCTCTCGCCTGAACCGCGCCTATCCCGGCAAGGAGACGACCTACGTAATCGATTTCGTGAATGACACCGAAGACGTGCTCAAGGCATTCCGAACCTACTACGCGACGGCGGAGCTGGCGAACGTCAGTGATCCCAACCTCGTTTACAACCTGCGCGCCAAGCTTGACGCCGCCGGTCATTACGACGATTTCGAGGTGGAGCGCGTCGTTGCCGTGGAATTGAAGCCAAACGCAAGGCAAAGCGAATTGGTGGAGGCTGTCGAGCCGGTGGTGGACAGGCTCCAGAAACGGTACAAGGCCGCTCAGGAAGCACTGAAAGATGCCAGCGACCTGAAGAACAAAGGGGGCATCGAAGCGGCGCGGAATGAGCTGGACGCCCTCCTCCTGTTTCAAGCCGACATGGCATCATTTTTACGCATCTATACATTTCTGTCACAAATCTTTGACTACGGGAACACGGCGCTCGAAAAACGGTCGATCTTCTACAAGCAGGTGCTAAGACTCCTTGTGTTCGGTCGCGAACGTGAAGGGATCGACCTATCCAAGGTTGTCCTGACACATCACCATCTGCGTGGGCAGGGCAAGCGCCCGATGCCGCTCTCCGTTGGCGACGATGCCCGGTTGGAGCCGATCACCGAAGCCGGCGGGGGAAGTATTCAGGAAAAACAAAAAGCCCTGCTCGCCGAGATCATCCAGCGCGTGAATGACCTGTTCGAGGGGGAATTGACCGACCAGGACAAACTCGTGTACGTCAACAACGTCATCATGGGCAAGCTGCTCGAATCCGAAACGCTCAAGCAGCAGGCCGCGAACAACAGCAAGGAGCAGTTCGCGAATTCACCCGACCTCAAGAATGAACTGGTGAACGCCATCATCGAAGCCCTGGAGGCACACACCGCGATGAGCACCCAGGCCTTGGACTCGGAAGCCGTGCGCAGCGGTATCAAAGACGTCCTACTTGGGCCAGCCCGGCTCTACGAATCACTGCGAGAGCAGGCCGCAAACAATGTGGCAAGCCCGTGAGCGTTGACCCTCGCCGGTCGAACGAACCCCTGGCGAAGCCGTACTTAATTGCGACGCCGCCGAAGGGAGGAACGACGCTAAATTCCGCCGGAGGTAATCCGTGTTCCAAGGACGAGATACGAACGCGATTTCAGGAGGACTCTCGTCGCCTTTGACACTGAATCTCCAGGAGAGATCGGTGTTCCTCGCGTTCGTGTTGGTAGTAAATGGAATGACATGCGGCGGCAAATTCACAAACAATCAACCAACGTCACACGTGCAAATTTTTCAATCAAAAGCCACGTGCCTCCTGTTCGGGAATTAGGGATGATTTCGCATCCTCGCGAGATCAGGATGTTGGAAGGGCCTCTTGACGCCCGTGAGTGCTCTAGTTAAATTGCCATTGAGATTGAATCTCAGTATCACTAATTCCTTCGTGGTCACGCCGGTACTGGTCCTATCGGCACGTTCGACCTACGTCTTTGCGATACCCACCGTGACGAGCCTATTGGATTCTTCTTGGTGTCCCCCACCTCTGGTTCCGTGGTTCACGATGAGCGTGTTCCGCTCCGACCTCCTGCTCCTTTTTATTGGGCGATGTCCGCTCGGATGAGTGGGTTCGAGGTGAGGCATCGAGCAAGGGGAGCGGGCTCTTCCTTGAACGTCCGGTGGGGCGCTCGGCCGACCTCTGCATGGTCGTGGCACGGCTCGCACGTAGGGCAACACCTCGGTCCGCATGATTGCTTTTCTATTGATTCAGGAATTGGACCCCATGCCGAAGCATCGAATGAGCCAAAGACAGGGATTCACGCTGATTGAGCTTCTTGTGGTGATCTCCATCATTGCCGTTCTCATCGCGTTGCTCCTCCCCGCCGTTCAAGCCGCGCGTGAGGCCGCCCGCCGCGCCCAGTGCGTCAACAACCTGAAGCAGGTTGCCCTGGCCATGCATGGGTACGCCGACATTTACAATGGGCTCCCCCCCTGGGGGCAGTCTTACGCCGTTCCGGGCAATGGGACCGTCCGGCATGGGTGGGGAGTGAAGATCCTGCCGCACCTGGAACAGACAGCGCTGTTCAACGCATTCAACTTTTCGATGGCCTATTTTCAGGCTGAGAATCAGACGGTCACGATCACGAGTCTCTCCGTCTTCCTCTGCCCCTCGTCCCCAACGGCGCCCGTCGTTCGCTCGGGCCTGGTGAAAACGGGCGCGCCTTACTTCGATGCCAAGCTAGGCGCGGGACGTGGAGACTATTTCACACCGTACGGATTCTCGCCCGTTTTCAATATCACCCCTTCGTCCGCTCGACCGAATTTCCTGGGAGTCCTGGAAAACCAAAAGCCGACGCCGTTCGCGTCGATCACGGATGGGATGTCGAACACCATGCTCTTTTATGAGTTGGCGGGGCGTCCCGACTACTACGTCAAAGGGGCGAAGCTCGTCCGCACGTTCAGCCCCGGCACGGGGACTCTTCCCTACCTCGATTGGGGGGCCTGGCCCTCGTATCAGGAACTCCGCATTCAAAGCTTCACCGGGGGAGAAAACACCTACGACGGCCCCTGCATCGTGAACTGCCATAACGGGCTCAACAGCGTTTTCTCGTTCCATCCCGGAGGGGTTAACACGGCGGCCTGCGATGGTTCGGTCCGATTTCTCAAGGAGTCGGTGGCCAAGTCGGTCATGCAGGCCTACGTCACCAAGTCGGGCGGCGAGATCATCAGCGCCGATAGCCTTTGAATAAAACAAACCAACCGCGTCGAGGTCGCCTGCTTCAGGCAGGGAAACGTTCCCGATATCAAGATCCCAGGTCAATCCAACGAGAGAGCAGGCATGCGGATGCGATTGAACTTGCAAGGTGAGGGACGCTGGTTACCTGGGAACGTTCTGCTTCTGACAGCCCTGGCCGGATTGACGTGCGGTTGTGGATCGGAAGCCCCTGGAATTCCGCTTCATCCTGCCCGAGGTCAGGTCCTGGTGGACGGGAAGCCCGAGGAGGGCGTTCAGGTTCGCCTTCATCCCGTGGGTAAGCTGGACGACATGGATGCTCCTCGACCGTTCGCCGGCACGCGCGAGGATGGCACGTTCGATTTGGGAACCTTCACGGAAGGCGACGGCGCCCCGACGGGGGCTTTTCTCGTGACCATCTTCTGGCCGAATGTTCCGAACGGGCCTGAGCCTCCAGGCGACGGTCTCGGTGGAGCCTATACCAATATCACAAAACCTCCCTTCGAGGTCGCGATCATCGAAGGAGAGAATCAGCTCGAGCCATTCCAACTTGAACGACCCAAGAAGTCTTCCAAATCGCCTACGAAGTGATCTGCAATGCGCGATTCTTCGGTGTTGGGATTAATTCAAGAAGCAAAAGAAGGCAAGCTTATTATGGTCTTAGCCATTTAAATCGATTCACTCGCTGGCGCTTCGGGCTTGTGAAAATCCACGCGATCTCTACAAACCCGAAGCGCCAGCGAGTGAAATATTCTTCATGAAAACAAAAATAAATACAAGTCAAAACGATTCACTCGCTGGCGCTTCGGGCTTGTAAAGATCCACGCGATCACTACAAACCCGAAGCGCCAGCGAGTGAATGAATTATTCTTAGCGCAAATCAATACAAATGCAAACTATTCCCCTTCCGCGATGACCATGGCCGCCTTCACGAACAAGGCCCTTATTGGGGGCAGGTACCAGATCAGAGTCATGCGCTGTAAGCTCGGGGGAATTGTTGGGCCCTGTCCGCGATTTTTCGGGCCACGTGTAAGAAACCAGCCGTCCCCGACGACTTAGTCTTGGGATCGCTGGACTCATGGAACCGAAGCATGCCGGACTGGCAGGAATTGATGAGCCGGTACGGAGGAGCGGTATGGCATCTGGCCTATCGGATTCTCGGGAACCGAGCCGAGGCCGACGAATGCTTTCAGGAGGCATTTCTTGCCGCCCTGGAGTATTCGCGGCGTAAAACAGTGGTAGTCCCTCGATGCTTCTTTGAACAGGTCCAATCGAGTCCGAGCACGGGCAATAGGCCGCGAAATCAGAACGATCGACACAAACCGCTAAAGCCTACGATCAGAGCAGCCGATTTTGGGGGTGGGCTCAATGAACCGTCACGGCCGGTTGCGGACATCGTGCGCAACGGGCTCTCCACCTCAAGGTCGAGGGATCGGCAGTGGACAGGACATCGCGCCCTTATATGTCGGCTTATTCTCTTGCCTTGCTTGGTTTTCTGAGCGGCGGCTCGGGGTGTGTGCAGCAGCCGACTCAGTCCGATTTCGCGGAGGTAGGGCAGCTTCTGCGCCAGGTTGAGCGCGGCGCGGAGACGTCGGTTCGGGCCGATGAGCCGCTGGCCGCGCCGATTGACCTGGCCTCGACCCCCCCCGAACTGATTGGCCCCCAGCCGGTCGAATCGTTCTTGCGCCGAGCCCTGGCCGAGAATCGCGGAGTGCAGGCCGCGCGGGCGAATGTGCTCGCGATGCGCGAGCGGATTCCCCAGGTGACCGCGTTGGAAGACCCGATGGTCGAGAACACCATCTGGCCCTTTCCGTCGAACGCGCCTCAGTATTCGATGATGGGGTACGGTCCGTATGGCCTGATGATCAGCCAGCAGTTCCCCTGGTTCGGGACGCTCCGGCTTCGGGGCGAGGCCGCCGCGAAGGAGGCCGAGGTGGCGTTGGCCGAACTCTGCGCCGCTCAACTCGACGTGATCGCCGATGTGAAGCGGAGCTACTTCGACCTCTACCAGGCTCAGCGGCTTGAGACCATCCTGGCGGAGAATCGAGACCTCGCCGAGGATTTCGTTGAGATCGCCCAGGTTCGGTACAGGGCTGGGAATACCAGCCAGCAAGACGTGCTCCGGGCCCAGAACGCCGTGACCGAGATCGATACGGAGCTGACCACGATCGGCCAGGAGCTGACCACCGCGCAAGCGGCGCTAACGAGGCAGCTTCACCTCAGTCCCGAAGTGGATCTCCGTGCCCTGTCCGACCTCCCCCCCGCCGCTGCCCCCGCGCAGGTGGATTTTCTCTATCGGATCGCCGCCGCTTCCCGCCCCGAGCTCCGGGGGCAGCTTGCCAGCGTGGCGCGCGATGCGCGTGAGGCCGAACTCGCCCGGAAGAAGTATTATCCCAACGTTTCGCTCGGGCTGAACTACATGCTCATGAGTCGCCAGAACGCCGAGGCCGAGAATCCTGACGGTCGAGACAACGTGGGGCTAATCGTCGGCTTCAACCTTCCCATCTATCGCGGGAAGCTCGACGCCGGCGTTCGAGAGGCCGAGGCCAAGGCCGTTGCCGACTCGAAACGCTACGAAAATCTCCGTGACGAGACGTTCCAGGAAGTGAAGGAAGCCTTCGCCGAGGCAACCGGGCGCCGCGAGGTTCTCGACCTGTTCCAGAAAACCTACCTACCGCGGAGCCGGCAAGCGCTCGAGGTCGCCTCGTCCGACTACCGCGCGGGGAATCTCGACTTTCTCTCGCTCATCACCGCCTGGCGCGAGCTGCTCCAGGTTCAGATCCAGATCGCCAAGGCCGAGTCGGACATGGGTCGGGCCCTTGCAAAACTCGAGCGGAGCGTCGGCACTCAACTCTCCGCCGACCCCAACGCGATCCGCAACTGGGAAGCGGCCCAATCTCCACCGGCGCCCCCTACGCCCAACGCCGGTCCTGGACCGTTCGCACCCGCGGACCCAACCCATGACGCCGTGGATCGCCCGTCTTGACGATGATCCCAAAACACTCGCTAACGAGTGGACTGAACTGGATTTCCAGCCAACTAGAAATTCAAGTGGACAATCTTCCATAAATACTCAGCAATGTTCGCTTGTGAGCATTTTAAAATTGCTCATGAAACGTGAGTGAATGGTCCAATCGAGAATCGAAGAGATTCACTCGCTTGCGCTTCGGGCTTGTGAGAGGCGTGGCGTTTTCCTTTACAAGCCCGAAGCGCAAGCGAGTGAATCTCCTTGTTTTTACAAGCCCGAAGCGCAAGCGAGTGAATCTCTTTGTTATACACATAGCATCATTTTTTCGTAAAAATAAGAGATAAACCGACTCACTCGCTTGCGCTTCGGGCTGGTAGAAGAAGGAATTGCTCGAGTGAGCACCTTGCCTTTTACCACCCCGAAGCGCAAGCGAGCGAATGTTTTTGCTAGCACTCTTGAATAAAATTGTTTTTATCGAGCTTATTTTCAAAAACAATATTTGATTGAATCGAAGAGATTCACTCGCTTGCGCTTCGGGCTTGTAGAGAGTAGAAGAAGAAAGAGATTCACTCGCTCGCGCTTCGGGCTGGTAGAGACTAGAAGAAGGAAGAGATTCACTCGCTCGCGTTTCGGGCTGGTAAAGCATCAAAACGGTGGGACAAGGTTTTCGGTTTTCACGCGATCGTCGGCTGACCTTGCCCTGATTGGATCTCTGGGATACAGTTCCTTATAGAGGGAACGAGACTCGCAATCCAAATTTCATTACCGATTCACGCAACCATGCCCAATCGCCCTACACCATGCCAACGAACTCTCTGGGGTGCCCTCCTGGTGCTCGCGGGGATGCTGTTGGCGCCTGGTTTGGCGACGGCCTGCGCCACGGACACGGTCTCGGCCTCCAATGCGAAGTCGACGGCGTCCTGTTGCTCGGTAAAACCACGTCGTGATTGCGGCTGTTGCCCGCCGCGCGGCCCCGAGCATCCCTCGGCGGTGGCGGTGGCGGCCGTGCAGGCCACCATGAACCGAGAGGCCACGTTCCGCCCCATTCAAGATCAAGAACAGGCGGGCGAGCGTCGTCAACAACAGGTTAATGTTAACGCCCCTTCCTCTTGCCATTGTCAGCTTGATCAACCGGAATCACCGGCCCGTACCCCCGACTCCAATTCGCGCACCGAGGGTCCGTCCCGAGGGGACCAGTTGGACGGGTTGAGCACGCTGGCGCGGCCCCCTCACCTGGTCGGACCGGGGCATGACGTTCGCTCAGTCTGGCTCACACCAAGCATTGCACACACACCTCTTTATCTTCGCACCTCTCGAATTTTGATCTAACTCCTTGACGGCGCACCCACTCCGCGCCACGCGCGATGCGCGAACAACGGGCTCCTCCGTTGGCGTCCAGCGCGTCTTGCGACCGCGTAACCTTCGCGTCGGCTTCCGTTCCCTTTCGAACCGGTCAATACGGATCAATCGCCCCGGTCTGGCCCGCATGGGGTCTCGCGGACTTCGGTGCGAGCGAGCAAGCGCAAGGAGTTTTGAATCATGGCCGCGGATGGTCTTGGGGATCGCCCGGATCTCGCCCAGCCGCTCACGCGCTGGCAGAAGTTCCGGTTGGTGGTGAAGGTGGTCGAGCTGCGTCTGCGGTTCATCGTCTTGATGGCCGCGACCGGGCTCGTCTTCGGGTACTGGGATACGATCTGGAACTATTACGAGAAGTGGTCCCGCCCGCCAGGCGCGCACCACGCCTTGTTAGCGGAACATGAGCACTTCTGTCCCATGCACCCGACCGTGGTGCAAGCCGAGGCAGGAAGCTGCCCGATCTGCGGCATGCCACTATCGAAGCGCAAGAAGGGGGAGAAAGAAACCCTACCGGCGGGAGTCACCTCGCGCCTGATGCTTTCGCCTCTGCGCGTGAGCCAGGCTGGAGTACGCACGAGCGAGGTGGGATACCGGCCGCTGAAGGAGACGGTGACGACTGTCGGCTCGGTCGTGGTGGATGAGCGCCGGCTCGCGCGAATCTCCTCGAAGACCAAGGGGATGGCGCGCGTCGAGACCCTGTTCGTCAACTTCAAGGGGACGCCCGTTCGCAAGGGGGAGCCGCTCGCGGAGTTGTACAGTCCCGAGCTCTACCAGGCGATCCAGGAGGTGCTTCTTGCCCAGCGGCACGCCGCCAACAGCCAGGGACAAGGCCCTCGCCCCCGCACAACACTCGGGAAATCCCTCCTCGGCGAGCCGGAAACCTTGCTCCAGTCCGCGCGTGAGAAGCTACGGCTCTGGGGCGTCACACCGCGGCAGATCGACGAGATCCTCGCCCAGGGGAAAGCGGACTTCAAGCTGCCGATCCTCTCGCCGATCAGCGGGGTCGTGATCGACAAGAAGATCGTCGAGGGGCAGTACGTCGCCGAAGGCGAATCGATGTTCGAAGTGGCCGACCTCAGCCACGTCTGGATCCAGGCGCAGGTTTATGAAGACCAGGTCTCCCTCGTGCGCGTCGGCCAGGCCGTCGAGGCAACCGTCGAGGCGTACCCAGGGCAGAAATTCCAGGGGACCGTCGCATTCAAGGATCCCGTGTTGAACCCATCAACACGTACATTAAACGTTCGATATGACCTGGAGAACCTCGACGGCAGGCTTCAGCCGGGGATGTTCGCGACCGTCTCGCTCAGGACGCCGGTCTCCGACATCCCCGCGTTTCGCGGCCGGCTCGCTCAGAGTGAATCAGGGGCGGGGCTTGCGCGAAAGACGAACCTGACGGTCGAGGAGCAAAAGCTCTGCCTGGTCACGAACCTGAAGCTCGGCTCGATGGGAGCGCCGGTACCGGTGGATCTCGCGGGGAAGAAGCTCTGGATCTGCTGCCCGAGCTGCGAAAAGAAGCTGAAAGGACAGCCCGCGAAATTCCTCGCGAAGCTCGAGGGAGCGCCAAGGGACTCGGTCCTCTCGGTCCCGGAGACGGCGGTGATCGACACGGGGACGAGAAAGATCGTTTTCGTGGAAACCGAGCCTGGGGTATTCGAAGGGCGCGAGGTCGTGCTTGGGCCCCTCTCGGCGAACCTTTACCCCGTGCTCGACGGCCTCGCCCAGGGGGATCGCGTGGCCGAAGGGGGGGCGTTTTTGCTCGATGCCGAGACCCGGCTCAACGCGGGCGCGGGGGACATTGACCTTGGCGACGGGCATCACCATAAGGCGGGCTCAGGCGAGGACGAGCCCGAAGCCATGGAGCCAGCCGCCTCGGTGGGGCCTCCAGCGCGTACCGCCTCGAGCGCCTCGGAAGCGGGGTCCGTGCGCTAATCCTTTGGAGTCCAAAGGTGCAAGGTGGAGGAGCCCCGCTCGATGATCGAAAGCATTGTGGAATGGTCGATCCGAAACCGATTCCTCGTCATCCTCGCCGCGTTCGTCGTGGGGGTGGCGGGCTTCCGCGCCATGTTGACGATGCCGGTCGACGCGATCCCGGATCAGTCCGAGAACCAGGTGATCGTCTTTACCGACTGGATGGGCCGGAGCCCGCAAGAGATCGAAGACCAGGTCACGTACCCTCTCTCCGTGAACCTTCAGGGACTCGCTGGCGTGAAGGTGGTGCGGTCATCGAGTGAGTTCAACTTCTCGATGATCAACATCATCTTCGATGATTCCATCGACTATTACTTCGCCCGTCAGCGCGTGCTCGAGCGGCTCTCGATCGCCTCGACCTTCCTCCCCTCGGGCGTGACTCCGTACATGGCGCCCGACGCGACCGCCGTCGGCCAGATCTTCTGGTACACGGTCGAGGGGGACGAGCACGACCTGGGAGAACTCCGATCGATTCAGGACTGGTACGTCCGCTACCAGTTGAACTCCGTCCCCGGCGTGGCCGAGGTCGCCTCCGTCGGCGGTTCCCCGCGCGAATATCAGATCGACATCGACCCGAACCAACTTCGAGCCTATGGCGTCAGCCTGGGCGAGATCTATTCCGCCGTCTCGCGCTCGAACTCCTCGGTCGGCGGGCGGGTTCTGCACAAGGGGAACGCCGAGTACCTGATCCGCTCGGTCGGGTGGATCAAGGGGGTCGAGGATATCAAGAACACCGTCGTCGCCGAACGGAACGGGGTTCCCATCTATGTGAAAACAATCGCGACCGTTCAGGTGGGGCCGGGGTTCAAGCGGAGCGTGCTGGAGAAGGATGGCCGGGAGGTGGTTGGCGGAGTCGTGCTGATGCGGTTCGGCGAGAACCCCCTGGCCGTCACGCAAAAGGTCAAGGAGAAGATCTCAACCCTTTCCGCCGGCCTCCCCGAAGGGGTCCGGATCGTGCCGTTCTACGACCGGACCCCGCTCATCCACAAGGCCCTTGAGACCATCACCGACACGGTCAAGGAAGAGCTGGCGATCTCGACTATCGCCATCGTGCTCATCATGGGGCACCTGGGCGGGGCGTTCGTGGTCTCGATCACCCTTCCCTTGGCGATCCTGATCAGCTTTTTATTGATGAAGATGTTCGGAATTCCATCGAACATCATGAGTCTCGCGGGGATCGCGATCTCGGTGGGGATCCTCGAGGACCAGGCGGTGGTCATGACGGAGAACGCCGCGCACCACCTCACGCGTCGATTCGGGAACCGCCGGATCACCGGCGACGTGCTCGACACGATCATCCCGGCCTGCCGCACCGTCGGCCGACCGATCTTCTTCTCGGTCCTGATCACGATCCTCTCCTTCCTGCCGGTGTTCGCACTCACGGGACGGTCGGGGAAGATGTTCCACCCGCTCGCCTGGACCAAAACGTTCGCCCTGATCGGCGTGGCGGTCCTGGCCATCACACTCGTGCCGGCCTTGATCCCGATCTTTCTCCGAGGACGAATCAAGTCCGAGGATGACTCGTGGCTCGTCCGCACCATGATCTCCATCTTCAAGCCGATGCTTGCCTGGCTGATGGATCGAACCACGCTGGTCTGCTGGCTGTTCGCGGTCATCCTTGGCTTCGGTTATCTCGCCTCGACCCGGCTCGGCCACGAGTTCATGCCGCCCCTGGACGAAGGCTCGATCCTGGACATGCCGACGAGCGTGCCGAGGATGTCGGTGACCCAGGCAACATCCGACCTGATCGCCCGAGACGCCGTGCTCCGCACCTTCCCCGAAGTCCTCTCGGTCGTGGGCAAGGCGGGCCGGGCCGAGACGGCGACCGACCCGTCTCCGCTCGATATGGTGGAAACGATCATCAACCTGTACGACCGCGAGCTCTGGACCAAGCGAAAGCTCAAATTCGAGGACGCCCTCTGGCAAGGCCGAGCCGCACTCACCGCGCTCGAGTCAAACGGCATCATCAAGCAAGGGATTCCCCAGAACGAACGTGAGGCCTTATTGAACGAGGTCACGATGGAAGCGGTCTCCCAGGTGGATACCGTACTCCGCGACCTCGCGCTCAGACGCCTCAAGGAGTTTCGCCCCGAACTCGGCCGGGCACTCGTCTCCGTGGCAATGGATGAGCTACTCGCGCGGGTGGATCGCAGCAATGTGACACGCCCACCGACCTCCGCTGAGCGCCAGCAGGTCGTGCGCTCGCTCGCGGCGAAGTACGGCGACCGACTCGCCCTCGACCCCCTGCCCGACGATGCCACGCTAGCGGTGACCGAGGTTTCGAAGCAGCTCGTGACACTCGACGTTCTCAAGGAGAGTCCCAACCTGCTCGCCCCGTCCCCTTCGCGGTGGGAGCGAACGAAGGAGGCGGTCGGCGAGGTGATCGGAGCACAGAAAGAGACACTCTTCACACGGGTGCATGAGGCACTCGTCCGCGCGCACGACGAACGGCTCAAGACCCGCTTGAAAACGCTCAACTGGGAGCTGTTCGACGCGGCTGTCCCCACAGCCACCGCAGCCTCGCTAGAACAGCTTGTTGAGCGAGCCAAGACCAACGGTCTCTCCGCGCGAGAGATCAGCTCCGACGAGCGAAAAACGCTCCAGGCCAGGCTCGAGAAGCCGTTCGCCGACCGGCTCTTTCTCTGGCGGAAGGATAAACAAGACCTGATCGATGAAATGAGCTCGGCGCTTCAGGTTCCCGGGTGGGGCAACATCTTCACGCAGCCCATCATCAATCGGATCGAGATGCTTGCAACCGGCGTACGCACGCCGGTCGGCGTGAAGGTCTTCGGCGACGACCTCGATAAGATCCAAGGGGTAAGCCAGGAGATCGCCAGGGTACTCCGCGGCATCCGAGGGGCCAACGGCGTGGTCCCCGACCAGGTGGTTGGCAAGGGATATGTCGAAATCGACATCGACCGGGTCAAGGCCGCTCGCTACGGTGTCCAGGTCGGCGATATTCAGGACGTGGTGGAGATCGCACTCGGCGGAAAACCGCTCACGACCACCGTCGAAGGTCGCGAACGTTACCCGGTCCGAATACGCTACGCACGCGACTTCCGCGGGAGTGAGGACGACCTGAAACGGTTGCTCGTCGCGGGGCGAGGAGGGGGCATGGCCCCTAACGGTTCGAGCGAGGCTGGGGAGATGACGGGCGCGGAGGGGGCCCCTCGGTCCGCGAGCTCGAACGTGGCAAGCGCGGAGGCATCACTTCAGATCCCGCTCGACGAGGTCGCCGACGTGCGAGTCGTCGAAGGTCCATCGATGATCAAGAGTGAGAACGGACTGCTCCGAGCGTACGTCCAGCTCACCGTGACCGGGCGCGACGAGGTGGGGTTCGTGGAGGAGGCCCGCCGAGTCGTCGCCGAGAAGGTCAAGATGCCGAAGGGGATGTACGTCGAGTGGTCGGGGCAGTTCGAGAACGAGCTCAAAACCAGGCGGACCCTCTCGTTGGTCTTCCCGGCGGTAATCGCGGTCATTGTCCTGATCCTGTATTTCACCTACAAGAGCTGGATCGACGCGATGCTGATGATGACGAGCGTGCTCGGCGCACTCGCTGGCGGCGCCATTTTCCAGTGGCTCTTCGGATTCAACTTCAGTGTCGCGGTCTGGGTTGGCTACATCGCCTGTTTCGGCATGGCGACCGAGACCGGCATCGTGATGCTCGTCTACCTGCGAGAGGCACTGGAGGAGCGCGGGGGACTCGAGAACATCCGGTCCATTGCCGAGCTGCGCGAAGCGATCCTCGAAGGGGCGATCCACCGGCTCCGTCCGAAGCTACTGACCGAAGGGACCACGATTATCTCGATCGCGCCCATGCTCTGGGCAACGGGCGTTGGCTCCGAGGTCGTCCGGCCGATGGCGGCTCCCGTGCTGGGCGGCCTGCTCATCGCCGACGAGGTCATCGACATCTTCCTCCCCGTGCTTTACTTCGCTGTCCAGAAGTGGCGGTGGCGCAAGCTTCACGGGCTCGGTGCTTTCGACGACCAACTCACACAGGCGGATTCACTCCCCGAACTCTGAAAGGAAGGGGCGTGGCGAGCCTTGTCTTCGGACACGCACCGGCAAGCGAATCTCTTTTCACAGCATGATCTCTAAAATTCGAGCATACAATCACCATTTAAAGAGCATGCAACAATGAACCGATAGACGCGACTCGGTCGCGGCCCGCCGCCCGGCGGCAAGGCGGGTCGAACCGCTGGATTCCCTCCGTGTGATTGAGCCCCTCGGGGGAGAATCCAGGTCTGGTTCGGCTCGTCCAAACGTCGGGCGGCGGACCGCGACCGAGTTTTCGCATCCTTCAAACAAGACCAGGCCGGACGGTCCAACTCGCGTCTCGCTCAAATCAGGGGCGAATTGTTTTATAAGATTTGATCATCTGCTCCACTTTTTCCTCGTCGTCCTTCAACGAGTTCCAGTTGAACACGGTGACGCCGGTGGAGGGGGAGCGAGTGCCGTGGTCGATAGCCTCGGCCACCTGCGCGGGGGGGACGGGGGGATCGCCCCAGTTGGAGAGCTGGATGATGGGCCAGATCTTGATCCGATCCTCAGGGGTTCCCTTTACATCGAGCAAACGGCCCAGCCAGGCGGACTGGCGCGAGATCCAGGCGACGTCATCGCCATGACCAAAGCGAGCGTGATAGGGCATGGGACTGAAAACGTCGAGATAAGGGGCCTGAGCCTTGAGGTCGATGGCCAGCTTGCGCTTCATGGCCCCGTCACGAACATCGTCGGGCCAGGGGCAGTGGAAGGTGCCGAGCAACGCCTCGGGGCGGACTTCGTCTCGAATCTCGCGAAACTGGCGAACCCAATCGGTAAACACCCCACAGCGCCAATCCACCCAGACCTCGTTCAGCGGGCCGAGGAGTTCCTTTGCCTTCTCCGGCGTCGACTCGGCGAGGAGCTTCATGCCGCTCTCATGTTCAAACTGGTTCAGGCAGCGCGGGCAGAAACAGGTGTCGGGCAGCTTGGGCTGGGCCTGTTCCCAACTCGCGTGCGCATGGTGATAATCGAGCCAGATTCCATCAATTTCATGGTCAGCCAGGGCTGTTCGGAACGCCTCCATGCGCTCCTCTCGATAGCCTGGGTCGGTGGGGCACACCCCTTGCCAGCCATCGGGAGGGGGGCAAGGCTTGCCATCGACCCCGATCGGGCGCGCGTCCGGATGTTCGGTCAGGTACGACGCATGATGCATCGTGTTGAATTCGGCGAAGACCTTCAGGCCCTTCTTTTTCAAGGCCTCGATGGGGGTGGACTTGAGTGAGCCCGAACCAACCCAAACGGCGTTGATACCGGTTTCCTCGGGGTCTTTTCCCTCTTCCAGGAGCGAGGCGGGAACCCCGCCATAAACCCCTCGAATCCGTACCTCTGGGCGTGCTTTGAGCTCATCAGCCCAAACCGAGGCCCGGCCCCTTGTTGCAACGGATCCGCTGATGACGAGCAGCACGAGCACGAAGCGCTTTCCGCCCCTGGTCCAGTCCACGATCGCGCACCTCTTCTCTTCGTGTTGGAATTCGATCCTGGCCTGAGCTCATTCCCACGCCAAAACCAGAACGCCCCCTCCCATACCAAGCACTGGCGGCCCGGCGAGGCTTTATTTTCACATCCCAGGTTACGCGAAAAGCTGGGCTGGGCAACCCTTCGCAGATTCGTCGGCGTGCGCCTTCCGAGACGCTTCGGCACCCGCTGTTGTTACGGGACTTAAGCTTCCCACCCCTAAAGGGTGTGGGATTTCCGGCTAGTCTCGCGAGGGTTCCAGCCCCGGTCATTGACCGCCAGTTCTGAGGGCAGCTTAGATTGCCCCAAGCCCGGTTGTTACCAA
>Ga0182745_1000154_pt1 | contig 92405 bp, 67 predicted proteins | sample eDN3rd30CKraftBY_FD_128523 | JGI IMG/M metagenome (GOLD analysis project Ga0182745, IMG submission 128523) | Enriched backyard soil microbial communities from Emeryville, California, USA - eDNA 3rd pass 30_C Kraft BY (version 2) (version 2) | ecosystem: Environmental > Terrestrial > Soil >...
ACCCGTTGCTAAGCCAAATCACCATAGCGAGTGCTGGCGTGAGCAGACAGCGGCCGAGTTGGCCTTTGATGAAATTTGCACGCATCATCCGATGCCCTTCAGCGTATCCCATTCCCGTGTGCGAGCTAACGGAACTCTGGGGGGCTTCGGGGGCGCTCCCTCCTGGGAGCCTGACGTGGTGCTACTGGTGATGCACTAGACAGGGATAGCCGAGCACCGTTTTTGCCCGCCTGATGCTAGTTGCCAATCACTTGCAACTTGAAGATTTTGCAGCTTTTTCCTTGCCGGACGAATCGCTTGCAAACTCTTGCGCATCATTTCCAAATGAACACCCAGATGGATTGACGACTAGCGCCAAGCCCCGGTATGATGATAAGTAGGACTGAAAGGGTCCAAAATTGGCATGCTGAAACTCACCAAAAAAGCGGACTATGGCTTAATCGCCTTACGTCACTTGGCGATTTCGCTGGGTTCCGCGGAGAGCGCCAGCGCCAAGCAGATTGCGGAGCAATACAGCATCCCGCTTCCCTTGCTTTCCAAAGTGCTGCAGCGCCTGGCGCGCAGCGGCTTCCTGGAATCGCTACAAGGGACAAACGGTGGTTATCGGCTCGCCCGCCCCTCCGATGAAATCAGTGTGTTGGATGTCATCCACACTATCGACGGCCCGGTTATTCTGACCTCGTGTTTTCACGATGATCAGGAATGCGACCATACCTCCAATTGCAGCGTGCGCGAACCGCTCCGCAAGGTGCATGAGGCTATCAGCAACTTGCTGGGCAGCATCACCATTGCCGATATCTCCACCGGCGACGTGCCTTCCGGTAAAACCAAGACGGCGCGTCTGGGTAGTCAGTTTATCGCCATCGACGAGCTTGTGAGGTCCTGAACGAATTTATGAAGACGCCCATCTACCTTGATTACCATGCCACCACCCCCATGGATCCCCGGGTGTTGGAAGCCATGCTTCCCTACTTCGGACCGGTCTTCGGGAACTCCGCCAGCCGCAATCATAGCTTTGGCTGGGAAGCCGAAGAGGCTGTGGAAAAGGGCCGCGAGCAGATTGCCAAGCTCATTGGCGCCAATAAGAAAGAAATCGTCTTCACTAGTGGCGCTACGGAAAGCAACAACCTCGCACTGAAGGGCGTTGCGGAGATGTATGCCGAAAAGGGCAACCACATCATCACCGCCGCCACGGAGCACAAGGCGATTCTGGATACCTGCAAGCGTCTGGAAAAGCAGGGCTGCAAGGTTACTTACCTGCCGGTGCAGCCAGACGGTCTGATTGATCTCGACGCATTGCGCGAAGCCATCACGGATAAAACCATCCTGGTGAGCATCATGTACGCGAACAACGAAATCGGCGTCATCCAGCCCATCCGTGAAATTGGCGCGATCTGTAAGGAACGCGGCGTGCTGTTCCATACCGATGCCACCCAGGCTGTCGGCAAAATCCCGGTGGACGTGATCGCGGACAAAATCGACCTGCTCTCGCTTTCCGGTCACAAGATGTACGGACCCAAGGGCGTTGGCGCTCTCTATGTGCGCCGCAAAGGTCCCCGTGTCCAGCTCACCGCGCAGATCGACGGCGGTGGCCACGAACGCGGCATGCGTTCCGGCACGCTGAATGTGCCGGGCATCGTCGGCCTGGGTAAGGCTTGCGAACTGGCGCAGCAGGAAATGGAAGCGGATGCCAAGCGTCTCAGCGGTCTACGCGATCGTTTGAAAGATCGCATTCTGGCTGAGCTCGACGAAGTCTACATTAATGGCACGATGGAACACCGTCTGCCGCATAATCTGAACATCAGCTTTGCTTACGTCGAAGGCGAGAGTCTGCTGATGGGCATCAACGAAATCGCGGTTTCCAGCGGGTCTGCCTGCACCTCCGCAACTCTCGAACCGAGTTACATCCTGAAGGCTCTGGGCGCCGGGGATGACTTGGCGCATAGCTCCATCCGCTTCGGCCTTGGTCGTTTCACCACGGAAGAAGAAGTGGACTACGCGGCGGAGAAGGTAATCCAGGTGGTGAAGAAGCTGCGCGAACTTTCGCCTCTCTATGAGTTGGTGAAAGAGGGCGTGGATCTCAGCACCATCCAGTGGGCGGCCCACTAACACCGCACGGGCTAACGGCAACAGGAAATTCGATTCAGAAGGGGAATGAATCATGGCTTATTCAGATAAAGTTCTCGATCACTACAACAACCCGCGCAACGTGGGATCTCTCGATAAGAAAGATCCGAACGTGGGTACCGGCATGGTGGGCGCTCCCGAGTGTGGCGACGTCATGAAACTGCAGGTGAAGGTGAACCCTGAAACTGGCATCATCGAAGAGGCCAAGTTCAAGACCTTCGGCTGTGGCAGCGCCATCGCCAGTTCTTCCTTGGCAACCGAATGGCTGAAGGGCAAAAGCGTGGATGAAGCGCTTGCCATCAAAAACACCGACATTGTGAATGAACTGGCTTTGCCGCCGGTGAAGATTCACTGCTCTGTGTTGGCGGAAGATGCCATCAAGGCCGCCATTCTGGACTACAAAGAAAAGAGCACCGCCAATTCTACGGCGGCGCCTGTCTCTGCTTAATTGCCGGGTTTGCGAAGAGACGCCAGCACCCCGGGCGATGGGGTCGGATTCAATCCGGTCCTTGCCTCCTGTGGGCGCTGGCGTTTTCGCGTAAGTAGCGTCTTTGGCGCCAGATGCTGCATCCATACAGGTGCTGCGTCTATATGGGTGTCGCATTCATAAAGGCGCGCAAGATCAGTAAAGGAAACTGAGATGATTCCGTTAGGACAATCGCAAACGAATCCCAGCTCCATCGCTACGGTGGATACGGAGCCGATCAGCGCTTCCACGGAGAATGCCCCTCTGATTGAGGTGACGCCGCGAGCGGTCTCTAAGGTCCGCGAGATTTTTGAGAAGCACGCGGTGAAGGGTGGTCTGCGTCTGGGCGTGCTCGGCGGCGGATGTTCCGGTCTCAGCTACCAGTTCAAGTTCGACGCGAAGGAACGTCCCAAAGATCACGTGCTCACCTTCGACGACGTGAAGATTTTCGTCGATCCCAAGAGCATGCTCTATCTGAAGGGAATGACTTTGGACTACAAGGAAAGCCTGATGCAGTCGGGCTTTGTCTTTGAAAATCCCAACGCGAAGAAGGCTTGTGGCTGCGGTACCAGCTTCACTGCCTGATGGCCGCCATGTCTACTCTCACCACTCTGCCGGAAGCCATTCGCCAGCAGTTGGATAAGCCTGTCCCAGACTACTTTGCCTTCTTCGGTCTGGACGAGCGCCTTGCCCTGGATGCAGATGCCCTACAGTCTGTGTTCTACGAGCAAAGCCGATTGCTGCACCCTGATCGTTTTGCGCGGGCTTCGGCTACAGATCGCAATGACTCCATCCGCGCCAGCAGTCTGTTGAATGACGGGTATCGTACTTTGCGCGATCCGCTGCGACGCGCCGAATATGTATTGAGCCGCCATGGCTTTGACATCGGCGAGCAACGTTCCAACAACGTCCCTCCGGAACTGCTGGAGGAAGTGTTTGAACTGAACATGGCGCTGGATGAATTGCGAGATGGCGACGAAGACGCCCGTCCGCAATTGGTGGAAGCTCGCGAGCGGTTCTTGGCGATGCGCACGGAATCCGATGCCGCCCTGCTCGTCGAATTCGCGGCCTGGGACGCCAACCGCGCCACGGATACGCTGCAGCGCATCCGGTCGATCTTGAATCGCCGCCGCTACATCCAGAACCTGGTGCGTGATGTGGAAGTCGCTTTAGCGGATCCCCAGTAACCACGGCCATCGCGGCTGGCGCCATGCGATCAGCGGCCCAACCCAGCAAGCGAAAGCGAACCTGCTTCCGCGCAAGAAACACCCGGGAGATGAATTCCAATGGACAACCTGCTGCAAATTGAGTTTGAGGAACCACGCGATCTCGTCCTGGGCATCGACTTGGGCACCACCAACAGCCTGGTTGCCCACTTTGACTTAACGGGTCCGGAAATCATTACGGGTCTGGACGACACACGCATCGTTCCCAGCGTTGTGGCGTGGAAAGAAGACGAAGGCTTTGTCGTAGGCCAGGAAGCGCGGGAAGTTCTCATCAACACTCCCGAAAAGGCCATCTACTCCGTGAAACGTCTGATGGGCCGCAGCGCTGGTGACATCAACGAGGAACTGAAGCTTTTCCCTTTCCATCTGGCTGGCGAGCAGGACAACGTATTGCGCCTGAAGCTGGGCGATAGAGTCCTGACTCCTCCAGAGATTTCAGCGCAGATTCTGCTGAAGCTGAAGCACATGGCCGAAGAAGCACTGGGCGAGGAAGCCAAGCAGGCGGTCATCACCGTGCCTGCTTACTTCAATGATGCCCAGCGCCAGGCCACGCGGGACGCCGGACGCCTTGCGGGTCTGGAAGTATTGCGCCTGGTGAATGAGCCGACGGCGGCCAGTTTGGCCTATGGTCTCGACAAGCGGAACGAAGGCGTCATCGCCGTGTATGACCTTGGCGGCGGCACCTTTGATATTTCCATCCTTCGCATCCACAACGGCATCTTCGAGGTGCTGGCAACGAATGGCGATACGCATCTTGGCGGCGATGACGTCGACAATATGATGCTGGCCATCGCCCTTGAAGATATCGCGAGCGAGTGGGGTCTGCCTGCTTCGGAGTTGGGTGCGGAAACCCAGCTGACACAGCGCCTGCGCCGCGCGGTGATCGATGCCAAAGAAGCGCTCTCCTTCGCGCCGGAAGTCAGCATCCAGTTTGAGTATCAAGGGAAAACCTACAACCGCGCTTTGGCTCGCGCTCAGTTTGAGCAGATGATTGCCGCCTTCGTCGAAAAGACGCTGGGCCCTTGCCGCCAGTGCATGAAAGATGCGGGCGTCACGCCGTCAGATATTGACGAAGTGGTGTTGGTCGGCGGCTCCACACGCATTCCGCTGGTCCGACAAGCCGTAGAACGTCTCTTTCTTGCCAAGCCACACACCGAACTGAATCCCGACGAGGTTGTAGCCCTGGGCGCTGCCGTGCAGGCTGGCATTCTGACGGGCGCCGTATCGGATAAGCTGCTGCTTGACGTGACTCCTCTCTCGCTTGGAATCGAGACCATGGGGGGCGTCGTTGCAAAACTCATCCATCGAAACACCACCATCCCTGCCAGCGCCGCCGAAGTGTTCACCACTGCCGTGGATGGACAGCGCAACGTGCTGATTCACGTGTTGCAAGGCGAACGCGAAATGGTGCGGGATTGCCGCAGTTTGGCCCGGTTCGATCTGAAAGATATCGATCCTCTACCTGCTGGCCTTGCGAAGATCGAAGTCCGCTTCCTGATCGACGCCAATGGCATTCTGAATGTCAGCGCACGCGACCAACGTACGGGCAAGGAGCAGAGCGTCGAGGTGAAGCCGTCCTACGGCCTTACCGACGCGCAGGTGGAAGCGATGATCGAAGAGGCCTATGAGAAGGCAGCGGACGACCTGCGCGAACGCCAGGTGCGCGAGGCGCGTGTAGAAGCGGATCGCATTCTTCTGGCTCTCGACAAAGCCAAATTGAATCCTGCATGGAACGGCCTACCGGATGAAGAAATTGCTGTCATCGAACGGAAGCACAACGAACTGCTGACGGCGTACCATAGTGACGATCACACGCTGATTCGCCGGAAAATCGATGAGCTGAATGATGTCACCATGACGCTCGCCGAGAACATGATGAATACGGCCGTGAGCGGGGCTTTGAAAGGAACAAAGATCTAATGGGACTGAGCTGGGATCAGATTGACAATATTGCTTACGAACTCTACGAAGCGCATCCCGACCAGGATCCGCTGCAGGTACGGTTCACCGATTTGCACAAGTGGATCACGGAACTGAAAGGTTTCGACGACGACCCTCTGGCATCCACGGAAGGCAAACTGGAAGCCATCCAAATGGCTTGGCTCGAAGAGTACAAAGACAACCAGGAATAACCAGGACCGAGAATCCGCTACAAACGGAACCTGTGCTTGGAAGAGAGACAGCCGGGAAGAAAGAACTTGGCCACCGTCGTGGTGGCCGTTCTTGAGGTTGGCTCGAAGGAAGGGCGGCGCCGCTGGGAATCAGCGCCGCCCTCTACTGTTTTCGCCGCTACGTTTCCGCTGAGATCTACTTCACTTCGCCCATCAGGCGCTTCGCCCAGGGCGCTACCAATGCCATCACAACGGCGCTTCCAATCGAGAATGCGGTGACCAATCCGAAAAGCTGCGGAAGCGGCATGGATTCGTAGAGACCGCCCAAACGGCCGCTGACGTAGTTCGCGATGGCCGGGCCAAGAAACCACACACCCATAATCAGGCCAGAGACTCGCTCGGGGGCCAGTTTCGTCATGGCGCTCAACCCGACAGGGCTAATGCATAGCTCACCTGTCGTGTGGAAAAAATACATTACCACCAGCCACCAAGGGCTCACCAACGTGCCATCTCCCGTCATATTGGCCGGAATCAGCATCAGCGCGAACCCGGCTCCCACTAGGAAGAGGCCTACCGCAAATTTGGTGGGGCTGGATGGCTCCTTGGGGCCGAGGCGTACCCACAACCAGGCGAAGACAGGCGCCAACGCGATGATGAACAAGGCGTTGACACTCTGGAACCAGCTTGCGGGGAAGGCCATGCCAAAAGCCTCATTGCGTGTGTTGCGCTCGGCAAACAGATTCAGCGTGGAGCCCGCCTGTTCGAAAGCGCTCCAGAAGAAGATGACAGCGACAAAGAAGATCGTGACCACGATGAGCTTGTTGCGCTCATCCCGTGTCCAGTTGCCTGCGCCGAAAAGCCAGGCAAAGAACGCCAGCGTGGTAATCAGCAACACCACGCCAAAGGAATCCGCTAGTTGCTGTGCGTTCAGTGTCAGCATGCCGGTGAGTGGGAGTGCGACCAAAACGGCGACGACAGCGGCGGTTATCAGTCCGCCTGTACGTGCTGTACGCTGAGCCCTCTCCTTCTCTTCCGGCGTAACCGCGCCACCAGGGTTAATGCCTGCCTGTCCCAGATAGGAGGTGCCGAGCCAGAACTGGATCAGGCCGAGGGTCATGCCGACACCGGCGATAAGAAAACCCCAGTGCCAGTCGATCATCTGTCCGACATAGCCGCACGCGATGGGAGCCAGCAACGCCCCGACGTTGATGCCGATGTAGTAGAGCGAGAATCCCGCGTCGCGCCGATTATCGCCCTTGCGATAAAGCTGGCCTACCATGGCGCTGATGTTGGGTTTGAGCAAACCTACGCCTGGCGCAATAATCAGCAAGCCCCAGTAGAAAAGATCCTGTGTCGGTAGGAACAACACAAAATGTCCGAGGGCAATCAGGATGCCACCCAGCACAACCGCCTTGCGCTGCCCGATCAGGTTGTCAGCGATCCATCCACCGGGCAAACTCAACAAATAGACAGAGGCAGTATAAATACCGTAGATGGCTCCAGCGGTTGCCACGTCGAGTCCCATGCCTCCAGACTCCCGGGAAGCCACCATGAACAGGATGAGCAGGGCGCGCATTCCGTAATAGCTGAAGCGCTCCCACATCTCTGTAAAGAACAGGGTGGAGAGTCCGCGGGGGTGGCCGAAGAACCATGTATCCCATTTGGGATTTCCTAAGCTGCCCCCGTTCGCCGGGGCTGGAATACTATTGCTCATACCTATCTGCTTTCCTTCCGCAGGGCTGTTTCCTTCAGCAGGACAAGGCGTGCTGGTGGTTCTGACGCGGCGGGTTTAACGTAACTTGGAAAAATCCGTAGCTTTCATGTAGACGCTTTCTACCTTCGTGATGATCGGTCCGTTTACCTCGCTCGCCGTCTTCACCCGCAACCATTCCGGGTCTTCCCGAAAAGCTGCCCAGGATTTCTTAGCGGCATCTTCGCTGGCATGCTCCAGCACATAGATCAGGGTGTCTTTGGATCGATCCCCATCGGCGGGTACCCAATAGCCGACGTTCTTCATGCCATGTTTCTCGAAGATCTTCAGCGTATGATCGCGGAAACGCGTCAGCAACGTCGGCAGCTTTCCTTCCACCGTCGTGTAGGTGCGCAGCTCGAAAACCTTGGCGTTGGATGCATTCTGGGCAATGAGGGGCATTGCCAATAGAAAGAGGGCCAGACTGGCCAATAGTCGGAACATCAGGGACTCCTTTCCGTCCAGGGAGGCGCCGCTTACCGCGGGCAACGGTGCAGAAGCAGACGTGGATCCTAAAGGAACTATCCTACCTGAACTGCGAGAAGCGCATCCGAAAATATCCCCTGGGTGGAAACTCAGTGCCAACAGAGGCGTGATACGCTGCTAGCGCGACCGAAGCTGCAAGCAGGGCATCGATGCTCACGGAGAGAACACGAAAATGAATAGCCAGGTTACAAGACGTAGATTGCTTGGCAGCGCCATTGCCGCTCCCGCTCTGTTGGGGGCCGCTCCCGATCGTCCACCAAATTTTCTCTTCTTCTTCCCGGATCAATGGCGTTTTGATTGGACGGGCTTCACACCGGGGCTGGATGTTCGGTTGCCCGTCCTTGAAAAGCTGTCGGCCCGAGGCGCACGTTTTGCACGAGCCATTGTTGCCAGTCCTCTTTGTGCGCCTTCCCGCGCCTGCTTAGCCTCGGGACAGGAGTATGATGCCTGTCGGGTGCCTTCCAATCGTGTGGACTATCCCATCGATCAGCCCACTTACTACCAACGCCTGAGGGATCGGGGATACGCCGTTCTGGGCTGTGGGAAAATCGACTTGCATAAGGCCACGCAAGATTGGGGTGTAGACGGCAGGCGCCTAGTAAAGGACTGGGGCTTCACCGACGCCATCGATAGCGCGGGCAAAGGGGATGCGATCGGCAGCACCCGAAAGAACAAGCGGCCCATGGATCCCTTTATGGAGCACCTGCGGCAAAAAGGACTGCTGCAAGCGCACCTCGACGACTTTGCCAAGCGAGGAAAAGACGCCTCGTTCACCAATTGTGAACCCTGTCCTCTGCCCGATCCTTCCTATGGTGATACTTGGATCACAAGCAACGGCATTCAGCTTCTACGGAATGTCCCCAAAGGGCATCCCTGGCACTTGGTTCTGAATTTTCCGGGGCCGCACAACCCGATGGATATCACCGCGAGCATGCGCCAAAGTGTGGAGAACCGCCGGTATCCGCAACCTGTGCGGAGCCGCCAATACGACGCCGCCACCCATACCGCCATCCGGCAGAACTACTCGGCCATGTGCGAGAACATCGACCTGCAGATGGGTCGCGTTCTCGCTGAAGTGGAAGCACGCGGGGAACTGGATAACACGGTAGTGGTGTTCTCAAGTGACCACGGAGAGATGCTCGGCGATCATGACCGTTGGACGAAGCGAGTGCCCCACCAGCCATCCATTGGCGTTCCGCTCGTGATTGCGGGGCCAGGGGTGCAGCGCCAAATTAGCCCCGCACTGGTGAGTCACATCGATATCGCCGCCACGTTTCTGGACTACGCCAACGCCGAAGTTCTCCCACAAATGACAGCGCGTAGCCTGCGTCCGGTGTTGGAGGGCAGGCGAACGGTGCATCGGAAGATCGCAACGTCTGGTCTGGAAGAGTGGCGCTGTGCGTGGGATGGTCGCTTCAAGCTGGTGCGCGGCTTCCGCTATCGCGAAGGAGAGGTGGAAGACCTGAGCCCTGAAACGAACGAAGTGTTGTTTGATCTGCGTATCGATCCGCTAGAGACTCGAAACGTTGCCAAGCAGAATCGTCGCGTCGTGGACCGACTTCGGCAAGCGCTGCCCGCAGCTGGATAGCTTCGCGTGTTCGCTTGCTTACATCTATTGTGTTTCTTAGCGCGCGCCGATGCGGAAGATGATCGCGCGCACCGTGTGCAGCATGGTAAGAAAGTCCAGCAGCGGCGACATGTGCTTGATGTAGTAGAGGTCGTATTCCAGCTTACGCACGGTGTTGGCGATGGAATCTTCCGGCTCATGGTGAATCTGCGCCCAACCGGTGATGCCCGGCTTCACCCGGTGCCGCTGGGTATAGAGCGGGATCTGCTTCACCAGCTCTCCCTCAAATTCCGGCATTTCCGGACGCGGGCCAACTAGCGTCATTTCTCCCCGCAAAACGTTGAAAAACTGCGGGAGTTCATCAATGCGCGTGAGCCGGATCCATTTACCCACAAAGGTAATGCGCGGATCATTTTCCGTGGCGCGGGTCGGTCCCCCGGCCCGTTTATCGGCATCCACGTGCATGGAGCGAAATTTCAGAAACACGAATGGCACGCCATTCTTGCCCAGCCGCATCTGCCGAAACAGCACTGGACTGCCACTTTCTAGCTTCACCGCAATCGCGGCAATCAGCATCAGCGGCCAAGTCAACAGAATGCCGATAAGTGCTACCAGACGGCCGTAGATTTCCTGAAATGCCGTCACAGACACTCTGGGGCGGAAAGATGGGGAATACACTAACTGGTTGAGGGTGACCGTTTCAATGGCAACCCGCTCAAACAGCAACTCGTGAAGGTTGCCCACGCTTTCCACGTTCAGGCCGGCCATGGAACAGATTAGAAGCTGCTGCCGGATCTCCTCATCCAACTCATCCGAACCGGCGACGCAGATGCGATCTGGGCGCAAGGCCTGGATTTCGGCATACAGGTCCTCGGCCAGGGGAATCGCCGGCCCGCCTGGAAAGTCTTCCGCCGCGGCGGAGGAAATGCAGCCGATGACCTCATAGCCGCGTTCCGGAGATTGGTCGATGAAAGAGGCGACACGTCGCACCAGGGGCGTATCGCCCAAAAACAGCACACGTTGTTTGCCCGAACGGCGGACGATCAGTTGCGAGTAGAACCAGCGCCAGTAAATCAGTGCAATTGCCGCGACCACGGAGCCAATCAGCATCGACCAGCGCGGTAACACCAGCGAACTGCGTACATAGGTGACAAACGCTTGCACCAGGAACGCTGCGCCGAATACAAACAGAAAATCCTGAACCAAGCTCCACGTGGAATCCACGCGGATTCGATCGTACAACCCCAGCAGATACAGGCCCACCGCGATGGTGCCCGCGACCAGCAGCACCTCCAGCGCCCCATTTTCCAGGAACAAGAATAAGTCCAGGTCCATGGGCGGAAGCACGCCCACTTTGCGCAAAAGGACAGTGGTCAGGATGTATGCAGCAACCAGGACGAACAAGTCGCCCAGGAACAGGATAATAGTGCGTAAACGGAGCATGGATGAAACAACAACGGGCGCCAGCGCACCGGTGAGCGCTAGCCGACTCTATATGAACGTAGCATGCTGCGATCACACTAAACGAAACACTTGGTATGTTTTACAATCAAACGCCGTTACGCATCAGTACCTCTATACGTCTTTCGCCATCCAAATGGGGACCGTCTCGGCTGGGATGGCCTGCCCGATCTAACCTTCTACTCGCTTTTGATAGAGGCGATCATCACCTAGGTGGCCCGGAATGACCGCAAGCACCAGACCGATCAGAATCGCCAGCAAAGGGTCCAGAGTCTCCGGAGTGCGGCTGGGCATATAGACCTGAGCCCATTCCCCCAGCGCCACTAATACCGTCGTGATGGCAACGCTCGGCGCCAACAGACCGAGGCGCCGGTAGAGCATATAGATAGCCAGACCGTAGAGAAATATCTTGCTGAACAGGATGCGCACGGCGCTCTGATAAGAAAGCTGCATCAGTTGCTTGAACGGGGTCCAAGTGAACTGTTGCGTTTGATCTCCTGCCAGGAACGTGAACGGAGCCAATTGCACGATCAAGAGATAAGCCAGCAGAACGGCCCCCAGCGCACGATCTGCCATACGCATTTTTATCGCGATTCCCGCCAACGCTCCAGCCGCAATGGCTAGCAGCACCACCCCGGGTTGTATCCCGCTTGGGAAGAACACCCGGGCCATCACCAATGTGATCGTCAGTGCGCCGGAGAGCCAGGCATTCAGGTACGGGTGCGTCAGTTGTCGAAAGAGCAGCGTCAGGGTCAGCCCGGTGATAAACCCGGCTACCAGTTCCAGCGGGCTTGCTCCGTGCGGCAATGCGTTGATGACGCCATGGATATGTGGCATGCGCCAGTGGGGAAAGAAGGGGAACATCTGGCCTATAGCAAAGCAGACAATCAAAGCAAAGGCGCGTACGTTGATCGTCCATTGCTGCTTTTCGAGTTCAAAAGGTTCCAGAAATCGCCGAACCCACGGCAGCAGAGCATAACCGACCGCCGCGCCCGCCAGATTGGACAGCACATCCGTCGCACTGCTTGTGCGGCTGGGTAGCATGGTCTGCAGATACTCCACACCGAAGGCGAGCGCGGCTGCGGACCCGAAAACAACCAGGGCTCCGCGTCCACCGGGATAGGCGGCGCGTCCCAACATCCCCATGGGGGCCAGCAGGCCCAGGTTCACGATCAGGTCAACCAGAACCGTTCGCCCCGTTGGGATGGTCCATGCGTAGAGCGGCTTCTGCAGCGTCAGATCAGGTATCCACGGGTAGAGACACAGGTAAGCCACGATGCAGACGTAGAGCCAGAATAAACGCTTCAAGTTCATACGTTGCCTCGCTGCGCAGGTCCCGTTGATAGGGAAGGGCATCCCTCGTCCACAATCCGCTGGTCTAGGGACGGTGTCTCAGAGCTCTGAAATGGCACGTCTAGCGAGTTCCTTTTCCAGACACTCTGGCTCCATCTGACGTGCTGACGGTCTTCCCTGCACTCACCAGGTTGGCAAAGATTTTGTAGGCGCCCGGCACCCCTGCCGGCAACTGTCGGAACCAGGAATAACTGGTAAAGACATATGCGCCTTTGCCGTAACGGGCGTAGAGGATCCCGCTGGGCAAAGATGCTTCGCCTGGGTCGTGCGACGCGATTATCGTCTCATAGCGGTCATCAAACTTCGAGGGGAAATAAAGACCCCGTTCCTGCACCCATCCGTTGAAATCCGTGGTGGTAATCCGATTCGGGGCCTGCAGCAGAAGATGATCAGGCTTCAGCACGGTCACCGGCGCATCCTCGACACTCACGCGGTCCCTTCCAATGCGGAATGGGTAGGGTCCCGGCTGCATTTCTTCCACCGGGTCGGAGGCTCCGGCTCCGAAAAAGCGCGTGGTGAAGTACTGGCTCACCAACGTGCCGCCTTGTTCCACGTAGGCAAGCAACCGCTTCTGGTTCGCCACCAGGTCGGGCCGGGTGTTGTGGGCGCGCACGCCCGTGATGATGGCGTCATAGACAGATAGGTTGCCGCGCGCCAGATCATTTTCACTCAGCAGCGTGACAGTCGCTCCCATCTGTTCCAAAGCTTGCGGGATGTCGTCGCCCGCGCCCATCACATAACCGATGCGGCGTGAAAGCAGCCGCACATCCTCACGAACCAGGCGCGCCGTCTGCCTGGGGAATAGAGTTTGTGGGGGAAAGTGCGGATAGCTGACGACCTGCATGCCGCGTTCGAAGGCTACGCCATCAACCGTCGCCACCGCCTGCACTTCGGCGTCCGCGGATTTCGCTGGTGGAATCACCTCAAAAGAGACTGTCGCTGTTTCGCCTGAAAGAGCCAGTTGGAACGGGGCAGCGGCCGGTTTTGCTCTCCAATCCGTGGGAAGGCGCAAGCTCAGTTCGCCGCGTACGCCCTTCTCATGGCTGCGCACCGTCACATCCACGCGCCGTGCTTGCGTGCTCGGGAAGAGCAGGCTGCGTTGCCCCAGTTCCAAGGTCACTTTGGGCACGATCACCAACGGACGCACTAACTCCCCGTACAGTGGGTCCACGTAGCGGTGCTGCACCGGACGAATATAGGTGATCTGCTGGCTGTCGTTTCCGTCGCTGATGTGCACCGTGAAACTGGCATGAAAGGTGGCCGGGGTCTCTGGCATGCCCACCAGTGCTTCGTCTTCGAGCGCGATCTGGTACCGGTTGTCTTTGGCGACTTCCTTCAGCCAATAGGGCTGCGAAATGGGGTAGTCCGCAGGCAGATTGATTTCGACAGACTTCGCGTGGCGTCGATTGTTCTCCAGCCGCAGCTCTTCGGCCAAGCTGCCCGTCGCGCCCGCTGCGCCTTGAACACGAACTTCCGACACCGAAACGGCTACGGCGGACCGGTTCACCATCTCCAGGTTCACCTTCAGCGTGCTCCCTTGCGAAACCTCGTAGGTGCTGGCGGATGCATCCAGCCATAAACCGGCGCAACGGCCAATCAACTCCTCTAACTCGTGCAGCTTCCGCGTCACGAGGGGAGACGCGGGCAAGGCTAGCATCGCCTTTCGTGTTTTCAGTAATTCGCCGACAGAGCGTGCTGGGTTATTCACGTCAAAGGACTGTAGCGCCTCCGCAAGATATTGCTGTACGGTCGCGCCGCCGGGCACTCGCTGCCAGGTAATATCAATACCTTCAAAGGGGTCATTTTCTGCCGGGTCGCCATCGAGCTGCACCAAATAGTCTTTGGCCTCGCCTTTGCGCTCAGGGGCTCCCATGGTCTGGCTCCGATGTTGGCTACGACTCATCCCGGCGATTTCCTGATAGGAATGGCCGAGTAAGGGATTGAAGTCGCCGGTCGTCAAAGTCAGTCGTTTCAACTCAGCATCTTTGGGGTCTTCCATCCCTGCCCAGTTGAAGGTGTTCCAGAACAGGCGCTTCGCCTGCCATGGCTGCACCGCTTTCAGTTGGTCGGGGAACCGCGCCGGGTCGGCAGCGGCGTGGAAGGCTTCTTTGCTCAGAATTGCGGACGATTGATGGTGGCCGTGACCATCCCGGGGCGTACCGGAGAACCGGTTGATAATGATGTCGGGCTGGAATTGACGGATCACCCAGACCACATCCCGCAGGACGTTTTCGCGTCCCCAAGCCCCCAGGGTTTCATCTGCCGTCTTGGAAAAACCGAAGTCCACCACACGCGTGAAAAACTGCACGCCCCCATCGATCTCCCTGGCGCGCAGCAACTCCTGGGTGCGAATCAACCCGATCAGCGCTCCCTGCTCGGGGCCCAATAGATTCTGCCCGCCCTCGCCGCGATTCAGGGAAAGGTAGCCGGTATTCATCTTACGACCGCGCGCAAAATAGGCGATGACAGCCGTATTTTCATCGTCTGGGTGTGCAGCGATCATCAGCACACTGCCGGTCACCTGCAGTTTCTCCATCGCCTGCCGGATCTCCGCGCTGCCATCCAGATTTTTCTGGGCAAGCGTGGTTTCGGGCAGTCCGCCCCAAATGGTCAGACAAAGCAGTAGCGCCAGCACATGCCGAAATGGGGAGAGTGCGGATGACACATCGGGAGACGTCCGTCGGTGGAATCGCGCGACCCGCGGCGAGGGGAGAAAAAACGCAAAATGGTGCATAACGGTTCGGGATGAGACTACAGATTCTTTAGGGGACCGATGCGCTTCCTGGCGATCACCTCTGAGTGTAACGTGGCCCGCCATCCCGGTCTTTCGCTTTTCTCAGCCGACGTTCTGTACGGCTTCTTGACCTGGTGGTTCTGACGGAGCGGTGGTTCAACGCATCGACTATGCCAAAATTGCACGGTTACCGAGTGCGTAAAGTTTGCGCATCTGGTAAAAACTGCTCACTCTTTGGATGACCTCACCCTACAATCCCGCTGTTTTTACTAGGGAAGCCAATCACCGACGCAGTGGAATCAACGGCTTCAGGGGATGGCTGTGGTTTGGCACGAAATGTGCAATATGGGCGACGAGGACAAAAGAGGCTTAAGAACAAAGGGTTGTATCCTGCGACCATCCCGCAACCAAGACCCATCCCGATTTACCCTCAAGTTTTCGTCATTCTAGCCCACCCAACCTAGTTTCTTAAGCCGTCTTCCTCTTCTCTCTTTTCACCGCCTTCCCTCTACCGCCATCTGCTGGTCTTGCACAGCGTCATCAGTCTTCCGAAAACCCTGCTTGTTCGCGAAACATCTAGCCCCTCGGCATCCTCTTTTTAAGTGGAAATGACAAGTCCGGAATGCAGCTATTTACGGGCTGGAGTCGCAATCGGTATTTTTCATCTCGGTGCTTTGTCGTCATTCCGGCGGCAACCCGCGAAAAACTCATCTGGGATGCAGCCCGTATGAACATGGCTTGCTTCCAGACAAATAGCAGCGAATCCGGCGCGTGCGAATCCGGTAACATGAAGAGAGAAGGAGAACGACACTGTGCGTGAAGATTCAGGCGTAGGTGTGATTTGGTTTCTTGCTGGCGCGACGATTGGTGCGGGAGCCGCCCTCTTGTTTGCCCCTCAGTCTGGCCGTGTCACCCGTCGACTCTTGGCTAGACGTACCCGCGAAAGCAGCCATGCCCTGATTGATAAAGGGCGTGAGGTAGTCGACTACGGTCGCTCCCTGTACGATCGTGGCCGCGACCTCGTGGATGAAGCTTCTGAACTGGTGGATAAAGGCCGCGAACTCGCCAACAGCGCTGACTAGCAAAGGTTCTTTGATCGATCAGGAACCGGAGTTCGGTGCTCAACCGCCGGGCCTAAACGGCTTGTGTGCGCAGCGCGATGGTGTCTGTTCTGGTTCCTCCCGATTTCTTATCAATCCTGGCCGGCTGAGACTTTCCTATCTCAGCCGGCCATCAAATTTGTCACGGCTGTAGCCCTGGCATCTAGTCACATAGCGTCTAGTCAATGGCATCTGGTCAAACGACGACGGATGTTGACCCCATGCTTGATCGGCCGCGACGCACACTGGGGCCTTGTCGCATTCCACCGTTATCGCAACGGACCCTGTCTATCGTAATGGACCCTGTCGCCTCATCGATTTCACTGGCATCGTGGTCCAGTGGCGTCTTTCATTTCGCGCCGGCTCCCTGCTGTAAGCCGGATGTTTCCCCGCAACGTGCAACGTCGCGCGTTCTGCCCATCGGGGTCGTTGGCCCCGCTTTCTGACGATTACTAACCGCAAGGACGATCCATGTCATCGCTGTCCCTTTCTTCTCTGAAGCCCTTTGAGAATGAACCTTATGTGAACTTTCAGGACCCCACCGTGTGGGCTGCGGCGCAAGATTCCTGGCGCCGCCTTCAGGAAGATTTAGGAAAAGAATATTCCTTCCTGCTGGCCGGACAATGGGTGAACGACCGGGAACGATTCGAAAGCATCAACCCCTCCCGCCCTAGTCAAGTGGTCAGCCGCCATGCGGAAGCAACAGTGGATGACGCCAACACCGCCGTTGAAGCCGCCTATGCCTACTTCCCGGTGTGGAGCAAAGTATCGCCCGCCGACCGCGTCACCCTAACCCTGAAGCTTTCTGCCATCATGCGGGAACGCAAGATGGATCTGGATGCGTTGCTCGTTCTGGAATCGGGCAAGAGCTGGGCCGAGGCCGAAGCCGATGTCGCCGAAGCCATTGATTTCTGCGAATATTATGCACGCGAGATGCTGCGTTTGCAGGGAGCTCATCCCATGCATCCCCAGCCCAGCGAATCCACCGAACTTCGCTATCTGCCGCTTGGTGTGGGAGCCATCATTCCCCCGTGGAATTTCCCGCTCGCCATTCTGTGTGGGATGTCCGTCGCGGCTTTGGTTACGGGCAATCCGGTAGTCATCAAACCGTCTTCCGACACCCCCCGCATTGCATGTACCTTTGTGGAAATGGCGCTGGAAGCTGGCTTTCCTGCAGAAAGCATCCAACTCATTACAGGTCCGGGCCCCGAAGTGGGTGATGCCATGGTCGTTCACCCGAAAACCCGCTTTGTGTCCTTCACGGGCTCTAAAGCTGTGGGCTTACAGGTGAATATGCGTGCAGCGCAGACGGCGCCGGGACAGATTTGGATCAAACGGGTAGTGGCGGAGATGGGCGGCAAGGACGCCATCCTCGTCGATGCCGAAGCCGACGTCGATGCGGCCGTCCAAGGCGTGTTAGCTTCCGCCTTTGGCTTCAGCGGACAGAAGTGCTCCGCATGTTCCCGCGCTATCGTCGATCGTAGCGTCTACGATGCGTTTGTCGAAAAGCTGAAAGCTGGGGCGGCAAAGCTGAAGCTCGGCGCTGCGGAAGACCGGACTATTAATTTAGGGCCGGTCATCAGTGAGCGCGCGCACAAAAAAATCCTGGGCTACATTGAATCCGGCAAGACGGAAGGTCGCCTCCTTTGCGGAGGGAAAGCCGGGGATGGTGAGGGTTTCCTGATCGAACCCACTATCTTTGTCGATGTGCCCCCTACCGCCAAAATCTTTCGCGAAGAAATCTTCGGCCCCGTGTTGGCGGTGACGCCCGCTGACGATTTCGACCACGCACTGCAACTGGCCAACGATACGGAATACGGACTGACCGGCGCGGTATATTCCGCCAATCCAGAAAAGCTTGATCGCGCGCGGGAAGAGTTCCACGTGGGCAACCTCTACATCAATCGCAAATGTACCGGAGCCATGGTAGGTGCTCATCCTTTTGGCGGCTTTAATATGTCCGGGACGGATTCCAAAGCGGGTGGCCCGGACTATCTGATTCTCTTTCTACAGGCCAAATCCATCGCGACGCGGCTTGCCTGAGTCGTTACCTGAAAGTCCACTGGGCAGGTTCCGATCCGGTCCCCGGAATCTGCCCATAAATTCGTTCGTCGCTGCGCGCTTGTTGCCGAAGAGTTTACGATTCGACAACAAGCGCGCAACTTATCATGAAGCTACGGGTTCTACCCGCTACGCCAATTTCGGCGTCATTTGGGACCATGCCTTGCCAAGCATTCCTGCTGCCCGCCAATCCCGCTTCGTGCAAAATGGCCGATCTGCGCAGGCGTGGCCTTGCGCCCTTGGCCTTCCACGCCTTTGCCAAGCTTGCACTGCTGTTGGCACTCTCCATCGCCGGGCTTTCTTTCCTAGCCGTAGCCCAACAACCCCTTTCGCGAGCGGAAGCCTCTCTGTTTCTGGAACAATCCACCTGGGGGCCAGGGCCTCAATCCATCCAGCATCTGGTTATCGTTGGCAAAGAACAGTTTCTGGATGAGCAATTCAAAGCGGAGCCTACGCGTTACCCGGAACCTGCTGATCGCGAGGTCAACCTTAGCCCCTACCAGAAGATGTTCTACCGCAATGCGATGCATGCGCCCGATCAACTGCGGCAGCGCGTCGCTTTCGCGTTAGGGCAGATTTTGGTTGTATCGGGAAGCACACTGGGTCGCGCGCATCAGATGGTTCCTTACTGGCACATGCTGAGTGAAGAATCTTTTGGTAACTACGGCGTGCTGCTCCAGCGTCTGGCGACCAACCCCACCATGGGCCGGTATTTGGATCACGTGAACAACGTGAAGGCCGACCCGAAGAAGGGAACACTGCCCAACGAGAATTTCGCCCGTGAGTTTCTGCAGCTCTTCAGCATCGGTCCGGTCTTGTTGAACCCTGATGGTACGCCCCAACGGGATTCCGCAGGCAACCTGACGCCTGCCTATACCGAAGAAAACGTGAGGCAGTTGGCGAAAGCCTTCACAGGTTGGGTTTACGCGCCCATGCCCGGAGAGACACCCAAGCGGCGCGCCACCGCGTACTTCGCTGAGCCGATGATGCCCTGGGAAGCTGACCATGACCAGACCGAGAAAGAGCTGTTGAACGGCTATCGCATGCCAGCGGGCCGCACCGCGCAGGAAGATCTGGAAGACGCAGTGAAGCATGTCTACTCCCATCCGAACATAGGGCCGTTTTTGGTTGTCCGTCTGATTCGCAGTCTGGTCACCAGCAATCCCAGTTCCGCTTACGTGCGAGACGTTGTTGCGGTATTCGATGACAATGGAGCTGGTGTGCGTGGCGATATGAAAGCGGTTCTACGCGCCATTCTGCTGCACCCGGAGGCAAGCATCCGTTCAGCTGGCGCACGAACATCCTGGACCGCGCACGGCCATCTGACGGAGCCCGTTCTTTTCGTGCTTCGTGTGCTGCGCGCCCTGGACGCCAACGTGGATGAAGTCAACACGTTGAACACCCACAGTAACCGCATGGGGCAGAATCTCTTCTACCCGCCTAGCGTCTTCAACTACTATCACTTCGACAATCAGATTGACGGCGGCTACTTCGCGCCAGAGATGGAATTGCATACTACCTACTCCGCGATTGAGCGCGCCAACTACGTGGCTGTAGTGGTCGACAAACGTTATGGCGACGGCGTGTCCGCCAATCCCGAAGACCTGCTTGCCATGGCTTCCAACCCAGCCCAACTTGTCGACGAACTAAGCATCCGTCTAACCCACGGCAGCCTACCCGCGAATGCCAAAGCTGCGATTGTGCAGTTCACGTCTGGGGTGACGGCTCCAGCGGCCCGGTTACAGCGCGCGCTCTATCTGGTGGCTAATTCACCCTATGCCTGGGTATCTGGCGGTGCTCCTCTTCCATCTGCGGAGCGCGTCCAAGGCCGTCAGCCACGGGTTCCCGTGGGCGTGCCAGCGCCGCCATCATCCAGAGGCGCCAACGAACGGAATTAGCGGTTGCCCCGCAGAAAGGACCTCCGCATGGCCATCAAAACTCGTCGTACATTTCTTGCTGCCGGAGCTTCCGCTTTTGTGGCCAGCGCGGTCAGCCGCCTCGGCCTGATGCGTGCCCAGGCGCAAAGCCCAAATGATTACAAAGCACTCGTGTGCATCTTTCTCTTTGGGGGCAACGATGGCTACAACACGGTGGTCCCGCGCGACAGCGCCTACGATCTCTATGCCTCCATTCGCGGAACACTGGCGATTGCAAAAGACGAACTGTTGCCGCTTCCTACTCGCGGCGGACGTGAGCTAGGCCTGCATCCCGGTCTTTCCACCATCCATCCGCTTTACGCCTCCGGCCGCCTGGCCATTGTCTCGAATGTCGGCGTGCTCTACCAACCCACCACACGTGAACAGTATCGGGATCGCACGCAGCCTATTCCCAGCAACCTGTTCTCTCACTCAGACCAGCAGTTACAGTGGCAGACCAGCCACTTCGATAGCTTCCAGAACTCGGGGTGGGCGGGGCGCGCGGCAGATACGGTCGCGGCCATGAATACGCCCTCGGCTTTCCCCACGGCCGTATCGCTTTCCGGCAATCGCGTGATGCTAGCCGGGGCCGATACGCAACCGGCTACCATCCAACCGGGTGGAGGCATGCGACTCACCGGCAACGGCAACGCCACGTTCCGGGCTGCGCGCGAACAGGTTTTGCTCGAAACCATCAAGATGGATTCCGGCCTCGCCATGCTACAACACGCAAGCGGCACACTGGTTGACGGTCTGGAAATTGGCAAGCTCATCAACGATGCCTTGGCCTCTGCTCCCACGCTGCAAACGACATTTCCCACAACTGGGTTGGGACGGCAATTGCAGGAAGTCGCACGCCTCGTCGCAGCCCGCGCGAAGCTGGGCATGCGCCGCCAGATCTTTTTTACCAGCATCGGCGGCTTCGATACCCACGCCAATCAACTCACCACGCACACCAACTTGCTGAAGCAACTGAGCGAAGCCATGAGCGCGTTCTATCAGGCGACCGAAGAGCTTGGTGTAGCCGATGCCGTGGTCACCTTTACCGAATCTGAGTTCGGTCGCACCATGCAGCCCAGTTCCAGCGCAGGCACTGACCATGCCTGGGGCAGCCCACATTTGGTGCTGGGCGGACCGGTCTCTGGCGGAGATGCCTACGGGCGCTACCCCAATCTCACCTTGGGCGGCCCGGATGACGCCGGCTCCCGGGGTAGCTATCTACCTTCGGTTGCTCTTGACCAATACGGAGCCACGCTCGCCGCATGGTTCGGCGTGCCATCGACCAGCCTCGATACCGTGTTCCCCAACCTGCATCGATTTCCCGAACGCCGCCTCGGCTTTCTCTAAGGAGCGCTTCTTTGAAATAAAAATGACCGACACGGGGGAATCCCGCATCGGTCATTCGGTTGATCACGCTGGTGTGGTGTAGTTTGTCTACTTCCCGGCGGGCGCGGACATCTGCACGACCTCGATGTTGTCTGTCATCTGCAGCTTTTCAATGTGCTCTCGCACTTTCGAAAGGTCACCCACTACAACCCATGTCAGGCTCTGTGGATGAATCACAGACTTCGCAGCATCGGTGATGGCTTCCGAACTCAAGCCCTCGACCTTCGTCGGATAGTCCGTGACGTAGCTGTCAGGCAATCCATAGGTCACCACGCGGTTGATGTCATTGCTGATGGCCCCCAAGGTCTCACGGGAACCCGGCAGTTCCAGCGTCAGGTTCGCCTTGGCCTTGCCCAGCTCGTCATTGTTCAACGGGCGAGTTCCTACCAGATCCTTGAGTTCCTTCAGGATCTCCGCCATCGACTCGCTGGTCTTGTCCGCTTGCACCGCGGCATAGGTGATGAAGGGGCGTTGGTGCACGGCATCCAGGAAGAGCGAACGCGCGCCATAGGTCCAGTGTTTTTCCTCGCGCAGATTCATGTTGATGCGCGAGGTGAACATACCGCCCAGTGCGGCGTTCATCACGTCGATCGCCGGACCCTGCGGGTTGTTTGTCGGCGGAGCCACATGCCCGGTCATGATGACACTCTGCGAGCTGCCGGGTTTGTCGATCAGGATCAGCCTTGGCTTCTGCGCCAGCTTCACCTGGGGCACCGTCTTGGCTGGGACCTTACCGTCCTTCCAGGACCCGAACAGCCGTTCGAGTTTGGGTTTAATTTCTGCCAGCGTCGTGTCGCCCACCACCACAATGGTTGCGTTGGACGGCTTAAACCAAGTCGCGTGAAATGCCTTTAGCTTATCTACCGTTAGCGACGCGACGGTTTCTTCGGTGCCCGATCCGGAATACGGGTTCCCGTACGGATGCTGCGCTCCATATAGATACTGCGGGAACACGCGCAGAGCCGCGGAAATCGGGCTGAGCTTTTCACGCCGAATCGCGTCCAGTTGCAACTGCTGCAGACGTTTGAAATCGCTCTCCGGGAAGGTTGGCCGCAGAATCACGTCCGCAAAAAGTTCCAGCGACGGGTCTAGTGTCTTCTTCAGCGCTTCCAAAGAGACGTAGACGTTATCCAGCCCCGATGTCGTGCGCAATTGCGCGCCTAGCAATGCCAGTTCATCAGTCAGTTCCAGGGAGTTATGCTTCTGCGTGCCTTCATCCAGCGCAGACATCGCGAGCGATGCCGTTCCCGGTGTAGAGAGCGCATCGGAGGCATGTCCAGAATCGACGATCAGGTCCACCAGAACCTGCGGGTTGTCGTGCCGTTGCGCCAACACTACCTTTAATCCGTTCGAAAGCTGCGTACGCTCGAAGGTCGGCATGGTCAGAGTGGGGGGCTCCCCGGGCTCTGGCATTTTCTTGCGGTCGACATCCGTCGGAACCGTTTCAAAGTCAGGGAAGGGCAGCACTTCCAGCGCAAACACGCCGTCGCTCAACCACGTCCTCCCCGCTGTCTGCAAATCGTGTCCCTTGGCCTCGCGTCCCCGTTCCAATCGAATCTTGTAGAAATCGGGGTCGTTGCGGAATACCTGGTTCATGGCAAGAATGTCGCTCTTGCCTCCGAATCCACCGATGCGCTCAATACCCCGCACGAAATTGGCTTCAAACTGCGTGCGCACCCGCTGCATTTCGCGTTCGGTCGGCCCTTCCGCCAACAGCTTCGCGAGTTCCTCGCGTAACGCCGCTTCCACCTTCGCAAGATCCACACCCGGTCGGGCTGTTGCCTGAATCATGAATTGCCCGCCGATTTCCCGCAGAGAGACAAACGCTGCGGCGTCGGAAGCAATCTGGTCCTCGTATACCAAACGCTTGTAGAGCCGGGACGTCTTGCCGGAGCCCAGCACGTCGCTGAGCAGATCGAGAAAAAGCGCGTCCTTCGCGCCATACTCTGGAATGTTCCACACCAGGTAGATGCGGGATTGCGGCACGCGGTCCTGCGTGACGATGCGCTGTTCGCCCGTGCGCTTGGCAATCCAGCTCTTCGTATGGTCGACCGGTGGCCCGGCGGGAATGTCGCCGAAATACTTTTCGACCTTCGCTTTGGCGGTCTCCGCATCAATGTCGCCAGCCACCACCAGCACGGCATTCGCCGCGCCGTAGTAGCTCTTGAACCATTCCTTCACGTCATCCAACGAAGCCGCGTCCAGGTCTTCCATGGAGCCGATCGTAGACCACGAATAAGGGTGCCCTTTCGGGTAGGTGTTGGCGGTGATGATCTCCCACACCTTGCCGTAGGGCTGGTCTTCCCCTTGGCGCTTTTCGTTCTTTACGACGCCCCGCTGCTCATCCAGCTTTCCCTGATCGATGGCGCCCACCATGTGGCCCATGCGGTCGCTTTCCAACCACAACACGGTATCCAGCGCCGACGTCGGTACGTTCTGGAAGTAATTGGTGCGGTCGACATTGGTCGTGCCATTCATGTCGGTGGCGCCCAGACGTTCCATGGCCTGGAAGTAGTCGTCGTTGAAATTCTCGCTCCCGTTGAACATCAGGTGTTCGAAGAGATGGGCAAAGCCGGTTTTACCGGCCTTCTCATTCTTCGACCCCACGTGATACCAGACGTTTACTGCGACAATCGGAGCTTTTCGGTCCTCATGCACCAGCAACGTCAGGCCATTTTTCAGGACAAACTTTTGGTAGGGAATCTGAATGTCTTTCACTTGTCCCAGTGTAACCAGCGGCGTCAAAGCCATGGCGGCAACAAGCGCGAATAGGGGAAGAACTTCGGTAATGCGCATAGAACCTCGTTGTCGATACGAAGTGACGAAGGAGTGGAGCATTCCCACAGGAACGCAGCGGGCAAAACAAAACCCACACCAATAGCCTACGTGTAAGGCACTACGAAGACACAGTAAAAAAGTTCCGGGAACCGCCCTTACCTGGCGCCATGTAGGGACGGTTCCCGGTTCTCTTGTCAGCGGATTGCCCTATGCCGGCTACGGAAGCCGAGATGCTACCCGGATCCGGTACGCTGGGGCTTCCGCTACCACACGGAATCCGTTTGCGGACACTTCGCCAAGTTGTAGATACAGGAAGCGATACTCTCCCCCGGTCATAGGCATGTCCTCAGGTATACGGACATTGACTTGCAGCAGACCCGCGGCGAAACCCGGAGCTGCGCCGAAGTATTCCACGGCGAGTGGCGTGCCCTGGCCCACCAGTGCGGATGCGGAGATTACCGCGCGTAGCGTCAGCGTAGGCTCATTGTATGGTGCAGTTTGCTGTTTGCCGTCCGCTACCGCGCCTTTCCACTCTCCGGCGCCGTTCATCCACAACGTCACGACATCACCAGTTTGGACGGGAAGGTCCGTATCCAAGGGATCCTGGCCGTGAATCTGCAGGATGGGAAACGCAGCGGGGTGCTTCTCGTCTTGATATAGAAAGCCTACGGTCGTGAATGCATGTGGCTGCGCAACAGACTTCTGCAATACAGCGGATAGAACGACCTGATCTTGGTAGACAATCTCCAGCTTGGGGCGGCCGCCGGTGTCTCCGGCGTCTGCCAATGCGAAGGGTGCGATGAAGTTGATTTGTGTGTCACTCGTGTAGAGCAACGGAGCGGGCGCGCCATTAATCCGTACGGAGGCATTTCCCAGAGTGAACGGCAGTTTGTGCTCGCTATCAAAGGTAGCCCCATGTCCCGTGCTGGGGCCAAATCCTACGCCGTAGATGCTAATCAGTTCTCCGGGTGATAGCCTACCGGATGTTTCGTAGGACGCGCTATTGGCGATCCCGAGGATCGCGTGTTCTAGTGCTGTAGATTGCGGAATAGACTGGATAGCGCCTGTGCCGCCAGCAGTCCACAAACGCCCTCCCGCATCAAAGGTCACTTTTCTATCCGCATTGCCGTTCGGCAATAGCAGCGCTCGGTCAATCTTGCGCGTGCTCAGATTGAAGCGAATGAGGTATTGGCTTCCCGACTGGGCTTCCGGTTCCATCGTGAACCAGTCGGAGGAGTTTGTTGGGCCTGCAAGCCAAATCGCACCGTCACTCTCCAGGGCGGTGACGTCTAGACCCATGGTTGCGTCCAGACCGAGTGCGTCTCTCTGAATCAGCGTGCTTCCGTCGGCAGAGATTGTCAGAATGTCGAGTGTGATGGGCCTCTCGGATATCGTCGGGTCCGTTTTCCAATCGCTGATCAAGGTAACGATAGACCTGCCCGAGGAATCGACAGCGAGCGTAAGATTGCCCGCACGTCCAGCCGAGGGAAGTAGGCCCGTAAAACCGAGATCGGCGACCCAAAGCAGCGAGGCATTTTCCGTGTCGATGCGCAAGACTTGCTTCTTGGCCTCTCGCAGAGCAATGCCGTGAATGGCATAGCGGTCTGACAGATCCAGTCCTCCCGAACTGGCCGCATAGGCCGATCCACGTACTAGGGCGGTAACAACTCCATTCGCGTCTACAGCCAGGCGCTCTACATCACTGGTGTACTGGAAGATGCATCCACTACCGCCTTGGCAGGTTGGCTTTGTGGCGCCGATGAATGTAGAGAACTCCAGGTGCTCAATTTTGGCGTCGAATCGCAGGATGAACCCTTCCTGCACGAGGTCAAAGCTATTGCGACTAAGCGACGTCGTCCCCCTTAGGCTCAAAGTGGGTGACACTGGAAAGTCCGTACGTCCGGTTCTCCCTCCAACATAAATCCGGTCGCCGGCGTCCACCGCGAGGGCAGAGAGTAATGTTTCGGAGTAGCTTTGAAGATCGTTCGATACCCCTCCGAGGAGTGTTGCGTGTAGCGTCGTGGAGAGGTCCGGCGATAGCTGCACCAGAAAGCCCTGGGTCCTTCGGAAGTCGCCCTCAACGTCCGGCAACTCCACCGCGACATCGGGAAACAAGGGGTTTGTGACCGGGAAATCTATCGAATTTGTTCCCCCGATCACGACGACGCGTCCATCTGATTGCAACGCCACGGCAGAGACAGAGTCCCTCCCCACTCCCCCAATTTCTTTAGTAGCCAGCACGTCGCCATCTCGCGATACAAGTCTGAGGAAGACCTGTTGCCCCACGTCTGTCGTCTCGTCCTGCTCGGGCGTCGAAGCACGCCGTCCGTGGGAGGCCACCAGCAAGTTCCCGCTAGGCGTCTGCTGCACATCGACCAGGGTTTCTCCGGAAGGCAGGGGAGCCAGATAGGCATTCGGCTGCGCAAGGGCAAAGAGCGTAACGCATGTGGTCAGAAGCGCGATTCGTAAATAAGATCTAATAACCATTCTTGTAGTGCCTCAATATCTGAAATAGAGACTTCAGTCTATCGCGCGTGTTCAAAAAAGCCGTAGTCCTGCTTGGTTCTTGCGTACAGATCTTCCAATTTGGGCGGCAAATGAGGCCGGGGTCCACTCATTGGCCAGAGATTGCAATGTAGGTCTCTGGCGCCACAGATGCAGGCTGAAATCCCTGGGCGGTATCCTCGCCCACGCTCAACTGCAGCAGCACCGGCTTTGCATTCCAGTTTGTCGGGAACCCTTCCGGGATGCGGATGTTGGCCTGCAGCAGACCCGCCCCGAAACCCGGGGCCGCGCCGAAGTACTCTACCGTGGCTTCCTGTTTGGCTGCTGGAAGTGTGGGCATTTGTCCGTCAACAACGGCGCGCAGTCGAAGCTTGGGACGATTGTAGGGTTCGCCTTGCTGCTTACCATCAACAACGGCATCCTGCCACGCACCGCCACCATTCATCCAAACGGTGATGACGTCTCCCGCACGCAGCACCTCGTCCGTCGTATTCGCTGGTCGCCCATAGATCTGCATGATTGGCGAGGGCAGCACTCGTGTCGTCGAATACTCCGTGAAGGTCTTTGCCATGCTGAACGCATGTGGTTGCGCGATCGCGACGGGGAGGGAAGTTCTCAGGCGATTTTGCCCATGGTACAGAATTTGTACCGGAACTCGCCCATCCGCAAGTTCGTTGTCGGCCACCCCAAATGGAACGATCGCGTTGATCTGCGTGCCACTGACGTACAACAAGGGCGATACCACTCCGCCGATGCGTACCTCGGCGCCACGCATCATTGTTGGCAGCTTGCCTTCGTTGTCGAAGGTCGCTCCTTGTGGGCCGGAAGGTCCCAGTCCCACTCCGTAGAAGCTAATCAGTTCTCCTGGCGATAGGCGAGGGGATGCGACAAATCCAGCACTGTTCGCAATACCCAGAATGCCGGATTGCAAGGAGCCCTCCGCATCAAAACCCTGCAAGGTTCCGGGACTTCCGGCCATCCAAACTTTGCCGCTCTTCCCGAACACGCGTACATCGGCGGAGCCGTTCGGCAACAGCAAATAGCGATTGATCGACTGCCCAATCAGGTTCAGATGCAGCACGAAGGCACTGCCAGCCTGAGTTTCCGGTGAGATGGGTTTCCACGCGGGCAGATCTGTGTTGCCCGTCAGCCATAGCGTATTGTCATCGGCGAGATAGCTGCGGGATACGAAGGCTTCCTCGTTGACGGCCAACGCTTTCCTTTGCATCAATGTGCTGCCGTCGGAGGAGATCTTTAATACATCCGTGCTCCGTGGACGGCTGCTATGCGGAATGCCGTCGTTTTCCCGCCAGTCCGCCAAAACCACAGCGATGGCGTTGCCGAGAGAATCCACGTGTAGTCTTGGCTGGGCTCCCGTACCGTTCATGTATCCAAGGTTTACCATCCATGTGATTTCTGCCTGTTGCGTGTTGACGCGTACTACTTGGCTTTGTACCTCGCGACTATTGCTCCCATGTGGTTGGTACTTGTTGCTCAAGTCCAACGATCCCTGCCCCAGCGTGAAGCTGGAGTTGAGTAGATAGGCGGTCAGGATTCCGTCTCTACCAGCATGGAGCGCGGGTACATTGGTGTCGTAGGGATTTCCGGCACAGCTACTGACACCTTGGCACAGCGGGGATACCCCACCAATGGTGGACGAAAAGAGAAAGGTTTCCAGATCGTCGTCAAAGCCAAGAATAAAACCTTCGCGCCAAAGTGAGCCTTGGCCCTTGGGGGCTGGATCCAGAAATTTGCCATTTGGAGCCTTGGGGAAATTACGATCCTCCGTCTGGCCGGCGATGAAGATCCGATTGTCCGGACCAATGGCCAAGGTGCTAGGGATTGTTCCCGCCGAAGTCTCGACATTCTCTCCGATCATTGTCGCGCGCAGTACCTCGCTCAGGTCAGCATTTAGCTGAATGACATAGGCGATAGCTCTTTGCTGGGCCCACATGTCTTCCGAAACGCTGGCCCCCGGGAACAACGGATTCACCACCGGAAAATCCGTGGAGTTCGTACTACCCAGCACCACGATCCGTCCATCGGATTGCCGCGCAATTGCTGTGGCCGTTTCATCGCGGCTACCACCGATCTCGCGCACGGCCACGGTCGCCCCGTCGGCATCTAGAATGCGCACGATGGTCTGTTTTGTTTGTGGTATTGCAGCGGAATCCTCGCCCCACACGGAAAAGACAGTTCGATCCGACAGCACGGCGAACCTGCCATCCGGCAGGGAAATGGCATCGATCAACTTTTCGTTGGCGGGCAGGGGAGCCAAGTGAACGTGTTGCCCAAAGGCAGAGGCAATCGGCAGGGCGCACAACAGCAGTTGAATACCACGGAAGCATCTAGATAACCACTGATTCATAGTGAACACCTAATGGCACAAGACTAGCAGACGGCATCTGGCGCTGCATCCCGCTTCGAGCCTTCGTCCAGCCCCTCTTAACGCTCAACGCAAGGCCATCTTGGCCGTCATCTTCTCCAAGACTTCCGATAGCTGGGCTTCGTCCAGCGCCGTGGTAATCGTTCCCAAAATCACCCCATCTGGTCCTATAACAACAGTCGCCGGGTACACGCGTCCCACGCCGTAATCTCGCGCTACCTGCGGCGTTCCCAATAGAATGGGGTAGTCCACGGGGTTCTGCTGCAAGAAGGGAGTTACCTTCTTCCATCCCTCCGCATCCATGGCCACTCCCAAAATCACCACGTCCTTCGACGCCCACTCCCTCGCCGCCCGGCTCAGCACCGGCATCTCTTCGCGGCAGGGTCCGCACCATGTAGCCCAAAAATTTAACAACAGCAACTTACCGCGATAGTGCGTCAACTGATGCCGTTTTCCCGTTGTGTCTCTCAATCGAAATGCCGTCGCGGGTTTTCCCTTTCCTGGCTCGAAAATCTGCTGACCAAACGCGCTCGGCAGGGAATAGGCCATCACCAGCAACACCGTCAGCATTGTCGCCAGCGAGCTCCGGCGTCGCCAAGCTACCCAATTGCTCGAAGGGCTCGCAACCTGCTCCCACTTCCACGGATCTTCTGGAGAAACCACTTTACGACCTCTTCGATTTAGGTTAACCTAAATTCGTCCTCGCCAACAGTTGCGAGTCCAGAGATGCCGGCGCCGCTTCGTGGTCACCGGACGTATTTTGTAGGGAAGGTTTTCGTTCATGTTCATAAATGGCCGTTTTGTGTCAGCAGGAGTGTGTGTGCTCCTCTTGACCTTCTTGGTTACATCGTCGTCCTCGGTGTCTTGGGGGCAGCAGCCCGCAGCGGGCCCCACCACGCAGACGGTCTCCCCACAAGGCACGGCTACCCTCGGCGGGATCGTACTCGACGTGCAGGGGCAACCCGTCAAAACGGCCAATGTCACGCTACTGCCCTCCGGACTTGCCACGCAAACCACAGAAGAGGGTTCCTTTACCTTCGGGCAAATCCCGCCTGGCGTTTACACGGTTACTGCACGCGCGGAAGGCTTCAGTGGCCATCAGAAATTGCAGGTCAAACTAGCCCCCGGGGAGGTGCAGATTCTCACCATTGAGATGTCGAAACTCTCCATCCTTTCCGAATCCGTCGTGGTTACGGGGACGCGCACTCCCCACCTACTAGTGGAAGCGCCGGTGCGCACGGACCTGTTGCTGCCGGAAGTCATTACCCGACAGGTAAAGACCAATCTCACGGAGTTGCTCACCTCCACCGTCTCTGGCATTCGTGTCGAAAACAACTGCACCAACTGCGGCTTCACGGCCATCCGTCTCAATGGCCTCGAAGGACCTTATACTCAGATTCTTGAAGACGGTCTTCCCAGCTTCTCCGGCGTCACCAGCATCTACGGACTCGATCAGATTCCCACGGAGTTTTTGGAAAGCGTAGAGATTGTGAAGGGCGGGAACTCGGCGCTCTACGGCCCGAATGCCGTCGCTGGGGTCGTGAACCTGATTCGCCGCGAGCCCACCGTGAATAGCTTCCGATTCGACGTGCTCAGCGGCGTCCATAAGGGTCGACCGGAACACCAACTCGGAGCGAACGCCCAAGTCGCCAATTTGCCAGGGGGCCTAGGGGCTGATCTCTTCTATCGAGCCACTCAACGTACCCAGGTGGATCGTGATCGCGACGGCTTTACGGAACTGCCCCGGCGCGAATCGCAAGCTGGCGGCGCGACCGTATACCGGCGCTTCATGGATGGCAGCGGTAAGCTCTCCTTTGGGGGGAGTGTGTTGGATGAGTTCCGTCGAGGCGGTAGTCAGTTCGACCTCGCTCCGCATCAAACCTTTCTGACGGAGAAGCTGAATTCCACGCGCGGCGCTGCCTTTGCCCGCTGGAACCACGCGGTATCCGCAAACACCTTCTACAGCGCCAACACCACCTTCACGCATCTGAAGCGTGGCAGCTACTATGGTGCTGATTTCGATCCCAACGCCTATGGCGAGACGCGCAACCCTCTTTCCGCATCGGACGCCCAGGTCGGCCACACCACGGGCAAGCATACGATCCTGGCGGGTCTGCAATACCAGTGGGAGAAAGTGGAAGATACCATCCCTTCCTATAACCGAAGGCTCAGTCAGTCCTTTTCCAATGCGGGCTATTTCCTACAGGATGAGTTCCGCGTCGCGAAAAATATCACCTTCGTCGGCGGATTTCGTGGCGACAAAAGCAACATTCTCGATAGCTGGGTCATCAGCCCTCGAGGCAATGTGCGCATTGGCATCGGGCAGAACTGGAACGCGCGCTTTGGAATTTCTACCGGCTTCCGTGCCCCCACCATCTTCGACGAAGACCTTCATGTTGCAGCAGCTGGAGGGTCCGGATTCATCGTCAATCGCGGACCCAATCTTCGGGAAGAACGGTCGCTCAGCTACACGGCATCGCTCGATTACACCACCAATATCAATGGGAACCCGCTACAGGTCGGCTCCAGTTTTTTCCAGACGGAGTTACGTCATGTTTTCGTCTATCAGGAAAACGATGTTCCGGGTCAGGACTTCCGCGAGTTGCTGCGGGTGAATGGCAGTGGCGCCCATGTGCGTGGCGTACAGTTCGATCTCAACTGGCGGCTTCTTCCCCGCATGGGCCTGCGTTCCGGCATCACCTTTCAGCAAGCGCGATTCCAGGAACCGGAACCGCAATTCAACAGCTTGCGCTTCTTCCGTACCCCGAACACGTACGGCTTCGCGGGCGTGGATATCGACCTGCCGGGTGAAATCGATATCAGTTCCACTCTCGACTACACCGGCGGTATGATGGTTCCCCACTTCGCAGGCTTCATCCCGGAAGACCGTCTGGAAAATGGGCGCAGCTTCCTTACCTGGGATGTCATCGGGGGCAAGACCTGGGACATGGGCGCGGACGAAAAGCAGCAGCTCCGTGTATTCTTCCGTGGTCGCAACCTGACGGACAATTACCAGCGCGATCTGGATCAGGGGCCCCATCGTGATTCCAGCTACATCTACGGACCCATCTCGATGCGGTCGCTTTCGGTCGGTATGACCTACCGGTTTTAGGGCATGGTGAGTAGCCCATCTACTTCATCAATAGCTGATGCTCCTTCCGGGAACGGTGTAGGCTGGGGAATATGTCCACCACCGTTGCCGTCGTGCAGGCTGGGTCTCTGCTTTTCGACACGCCGACCACCACCGAGAAGGCGTTGACGCTCATCGCCGATGCGGCATCACGCGGGGCCAAGGTCATCGTCTTCCCGGAGGCATTCCTGGGCGGCTATCCCAAGGGAACGGATTTCGGAGCCCGCGTCGGTTCTCGCAGTCCCGAAGGTCGCCGCGAGTTCCGCCGCTACTTTGACTCGTCCATCATCTGTCCGGGACCCGAAACCGAACAACTTGCCGAAGCCGCTCGCGCCCATCGCGTCTATCTGGTGATGGGCTGTGTGGAACGCGCGGGGTCGAGCCTCTACTGCTCGGTGCTCTATTTCAGTCCGCAAGGGACACTTCTTGGTAAACACCGCAAGCTGATGCCCACGGCCATGGAGCGCCTAATCTGGAGCTTCGGGGATGGCTCCACATTGCCTGTCTTCGAAACCGAACACGGCAACCTCGGCGCGGTCATTTGTTGGGAAAACTACATGCCCGCCTTGCGCATGGCCATGTACCAACAGGGCATCCAGTTGTATTGCGCCTGTACTGTGGATGACCGCGACGTGTGGGTTTCCACCATGCGGCACATCGCGGTGGAAGGCCGTTGTTTCGTGCTTTCCGCTTGCCAGTTTGTGGATGGCCTCATTCGTGGCGGTAGCCTCATCGTCGACCCGCTGGGCAATCTGGTTGTGGAGCCTGTCTACGGCCAGGAATCTATCCTACTTGCCGATCTCGACTTGGGCATGATCGCCGAAGGGAAATTCGATCTGGATGTCACGGGCCACTACGCGCGGCCTGATATCTTTGAGCTTCGCGTGAACCGTATGCCGCAGCTTCCCGTTCGCTATCTTTCCGGCGAAGCCGATGGAACCGAACCCTAGTCGTTCGCCCAGTCTGGCCGACGCAGCACGTCACGGGGGCGTGGGCCATCGGGTGGTCCAATGATGCCCTCGCGTTGCATCTGATCCAGAATGCGGGCCGCGCGTCCGTAACCCAAACGCAGACGCCGCTGCAGAATAGATGTCGAGGCCTTGCCCATTTCTAAAATGACGTTCACGGCATCGCGGTAAGCCGGATCTTCGTCGCCATCGGTGCTGGACTCTTCCGTCTCGGAATCAGCGGCCACCAGGTAAGTAGAGTCATACTCTGGCGCCGCTTGGCTCTTCCAGAACGCCACCAGACTATTGATTTCCTGCTCTTCCACATAGGCGCCGTGCATACGCGTCAGGCGTGACGTGCCGGGTGGCAGGAACAACATGTCGCCGCGCCCCAACAAATGCTCAGCGCCCATCACGTCCAGAATGGTGCGGCTATCCACGCGAGTGGCCACGCGGAAGCTCATACGTGCCGGGAAGTTGGCCTTAATCAAACCGGTAATGACATCCACGCTGGGTCGCTGCGTCGCCACCACCAAGTGAATGCCCACCGCGCGCGCCATCTGCGCCAGACGCGTGATGGACGCTTCCACGTTGCGCCCTTCCAACATCATCAGGTCAGCCAGCTCGTCAATGATGATCAGCACAAAGGGCAGAGGATCTGGAATCTCTTCCTCTTCCTCCATCATGTTCACGGAGCGTTCGCCGTCTTCACGCAGCTTGGCGATCTTCTTGTTGAACTGCTCGATGTTCCGCGCTCCATAGGAAGCCAACAGCCGTAGCCGACGTTCCATCTCGATTACGGCGTTGCCCAGCGCCACACTGGCCTTCTTGGGGTCCGTGATTACCGGCGTCAGTAGGTGCGGAATGCCTTCGTAGATTCCCAATTCCACCTGCTTCGGATCCACCATGATCATACGTACCTGGTCTGGCGTGGATTTGTAGAGCAGGCTGACGATCAGCGCGTTCAACATCACGCTCTTACCGGCGCCGGTGGAACCCGCAATCAACAAGTGCGGCATCTGTTCCATGGTCGTCACCTTGATGCGGCCGCGGATGTCCTTACCCAAACTGAAGGTCAGTCGGGATGTGGAACTGCGGAACTCATCCGATTCCAGAACCTGGCGCAACACGATGGTTTCGCGCTTGGAATTTGGTACCTCAATGCCCACCGTCGGTTTGCCGGGGATGCGCTCAATCATCACGGATTCCGCCTGCAATCCCAAGCAGAGATCTTCCGTCAGGTTGGTCATCTTGCTGTATTTGATGCCAGCCTCGGGCTTGAATTCAAAGGTGGTCACCACGGGGCCGGGATTGATCTGCACCACGTTGCCGAAGACATTGAATTCCTCGAACTTCGATTTGATGCGGGCTGCCGTCTCCTTCAACTCCAACTCGTCCAGCATGTTGCGCGGAGGCGGAGGCTGCAGAATTTCGGTCGAGGGAATGCGCCAGTCGATCTTGCGCGGCAGCACCGGTGCTTCCATCGCGCGGGCGCTTGCCATTGGTGGCGCCACAGCTTCCCAGGGCTCAGGCGCAATCGGCTCGTGGTTGATATCGTCCAGCGTCTCGATGGGAATGCTGTCTTCCGGCGCTGCTTCTTCGTAATAGGTCGCGGTAGCGGGCTCTGGTTCCTCCCACGGTGGGGTGTCGTCGGGGCGCGCCGTTCGGGTTTCACGCGTCGCCCGAATTTCGCTCAGGTCGGCCTGCAAACCAGGGGCATCATAGGGAGTAATCGGGATGTCGTGTTCCATCGTCGGCACGATGGGGACCTGCTGCACACGGTCGAAATCCACCACAGGCTGTTCGGCGGTGGAGCCACTGTCAGCGGAATCCTGGTTACGGCGCGCCTTGGACAATCGGCGGGCTTCCCGTTTTGCTTCGCGTTCCGCCTCTTTTTGGGCTTCCCGCTGCTCCCGCTCTTCCAGCTTTTGCAGTGCGCGCGCTTGGCGCAATTGACGGCGTTCTGCCAACCAGCCGAAGATTCCGCCGGGAATATCTCGTTCCTGCGCGTCGGTAATGCCGTGGTCCAGCCACTCAGCCGCAGCCATCACGGAGAACCGCGAGCACAGGTAGACACCCATCAGCAGCATGGTGCCCACCACCACCATCGTGCCGATGGGGTTCAGATAGAACATCAACACATCGCGGATGATAAGGCCCATCAGCCCGCCGCTGTGCACCGTGCCGCCAAACCAATCCCATTGGCTGATGAAGGAAAGACCGGTGCAAAGCCCCAACAGCAGCAGAATGGCCCCTACCAGGCGAGCGGGAATGGATCCGATTTCTTTGGATCGAATCCAGCTCAGGCTCATCACCAGCAGAAATACGGGCAAGGTGAATGCGGCCAGACCGAAAGTCTGCAGGGCCACATCCGACGCATACGCGCCGCTGATGCCTACCCAGTTCCGTGCATTCTCCGGGGACGCCGCTGTGTTCCAGGACGGGTCTTCCGCAGAATAGGAAATCAGGCTCAGCCACACCAGTATGCTGAAGGCGAGCAGCAGAACGCCTGCCACCTCCACCAGCCGTGACCGTGGCGACGAAGATCTAGGACGAATGGAATTCGATGCGCGAAGTGACTGTGTGGCGCCCATGAGGGGTATGTGTGAGCGGCTAGGCCGCGGTCGTGCTCCATTGGAGCTTGCTGATCACCCACAGGCGGCTGCAACACTTTGGCTTCCAGCCAAACAACAACGGCGCCACGCCAGCGGAGATTGCCTGCTGCGTCTTACCTCACTCGCAACGGCATCCCCGGCGTCACAAAAACAGCGCTGGAAAACCGGGCTTTGCTAGTCCGCGAGGGGGCGGAAATACGCAAGCAGCAATATCATTATGCCAAACGCTACCCGATAGAAAACAAAAAAGCGCAAACTGTTGCGGCGCAGAAAGCGCAGGAAGTAGGCGATCACCACAATGCCGGTGATGGCGCTCACCAGAATTCCGATGGCGAAGGGCATGCCCATGCCAGCCTCAATGCCCCCATCTTTCCACATGTCATAAAGGGCTTTTGCCGCCGCGCCGCCGATGGCGGGGGTGGAAAGCAGAAACGAAAATCGCGCCGCGGACTCCCGGTCCAGGTCCCGCATCAGCGCCGTGGCGATGGTGATGCCGCTTCTGGAGGTGCCCGGCACCACGGCGAGCGCCTGCGCCAGCCCGATGGTCATCGTGTCCCACAAACTCATCTTGCCCAGAGATTTGTTGCGTTTGCCTTTGGTGTCGGCGTAGCCAATCACTAAGCCAATCAGAATCAGCATGATGCCGATCCAGTAAGGGCTGCGGAGTACGGTTTCCACCGTGTCCTTCAGCAGTACGCCCACAATGCCCACGGGAACTGTCGCCAGGGCCAAATGCCATAACAATTGCGGGTTTTCTTTCACATAACTGGGCGTAGCCTCACGTTCGATGCCAAAACCACGCAGAATAAGATAGAGCCAGTCTTTCGCGAAGTAGACCAAGACCGCTAACAGCGTGCCAAGATGAAGCGCGATATCGAAGCTAAGGCCTTGATCTTGCCAGCCAAGTAGCCACGGGCAGAGAGCTAGATGCGCAGAGCTGCTGACGGGGAGAAACTCAGTGAATCCCTGTAACAGGGCTAAAAGAATGGCTTGGTACAGTTGCATAGAGGCGAAAGGAGCCATCTTAGCGCATGCGCCAAACAAAGATTGTCGCCACGCTGGGCCCGGCGTCAGAAAGTCCAGAGATCATCGAGGAATTGATCACGGCTGGCGTTGACCTGTTTCGATTTAATGCTTCCCATGGTAGCCAGGACGAGCACGCTGGTCGTCTGGCAACCGTACGGCAAGTTGCGAAAGATATCGGGCGAAACGTTGCCTGCATGCTCGATCTGCAGGGGCCGAAGATTCGGCTCGGGCGCTTCATGAACGGAAGTGAAATTCTGCGGATGGGTGAAGAGTTTACGATTTCCGTAGAAGAAACCATCGGTACGCAGCACATCGCTTCCACCAATTTCACCAATCTGATCTACGATGTCGGCCCCGGTGAAAAAATTCTTCTGAACGACGGAGCCGTGGAACTGCGGGTCATTGCCGTCGAAGGATCAAATGTGCGTTGCCACGTCGTCAAAGGTGGCTTGGTGGGCAACAACAAAGGCATTAATTTGCCAAATGTTGCGGTGAGCGCCCCATCCTTGACGGAAAAAGACCTGAACGACCTGAGTTTCGCCGTCGATCACAATTTCGATTTCGTCGCCCTTTCCTTTGTCCGAGGCCCCGAAGATGTCCGGGAGCTGCGGCAGGAGCTTCGCAAGCGTGATTCTCGTATGCCCATCATCTCGAAAATCGAGAAACCTCAGGCTTGCGACAATCTCGAAGGCATTCTCACCGAAACGGATGGCGTCATGGTGGCCCGTGGCGACCTGGGCGTCGAAATGGACCTGGCCCGAGTCCCCTCCATCCAAAAATCCATCATTGAGCGCGCCCGTTGGCACAATCGTTTCGTCATCACCGCCACCCAGATGTTGGAATCCATGATCGAATCTTCCGTGCCTACCCGTGCGGAAGTCAGCGACGTGGCAAATGCCATCTATGACGGCACCGATGCGATCATGCTCTCGGCGGAGACTTCCGTGGGGAAGTTTCCCATCGATGCCGTGAGAATGATGGCTAAAATTTCCATGGAAGTGGAATCCAACCCGCGTTTCGATCTGTTACGGAAGCCACCCCATCGTCCCAACCCCAGCTACGGCGAGATCATCGCGGATATGGCCTTTCACGCAGCCAGAGCGGGTAAGGTGCAGGCCATTGTGGTGTTCACCTCCAGCGGCTACAGCGCCAGGCTGATCGCTCGATACCGTCCTACCGAGCCGATTTTTGCCTTTACGCACAACGATGAGACGGCCCGGAAACTGGCGCCCGTTTTCGGAGTACACCCGGTACTCGAAGAGCATGCCGGAACCACCGATGAAATGTTGCCGTTGATGGAAAAGACTCTTGTGGATCGCGGACAGGTACGCCCTGGGGACGGCGTGGTGTTTGTGGCGGCTCATCCGATCCGGTTGCCCGGTAGCACCAACCTCATGAAGCTGCACCGTATTGGCAGCGGCACTTAGCACCATTTGTTGCCTGGTTGATTCCAGAACCGTGTGTTTTCTCCTCTGACAAGAATCGATGGCCTATGGCCCTCACGGGCGGTGGCTATCGGTTCCTCGTGGCGCTCTCCGCCCCTTCCCGCTCCGCTCTTCCTCTTGCCCGCGACGCCAACTATCTCGTGGAAACCCAATTAGTTCCAACCATCCGGTATGAGAGTAGGAGATCATTCCCAGTGGCCAGGAATTGACTGGTTATTCGGCTGGTTTTCAGTACTTCTTGGGCCAGTACGTCTTTTGTCAAAACCTATGCTCCAAATCTCCGTGGTTTTCGCTATATTGTGATGTCATGCAGAAACGCTAAGAGGATGCGCTAGAACTGTATCCGAAAGCACTGGACTATCGAAAAATGCCATCGTTTGAAGCATGGGGAAATACCGACCCGGGGAACATCCGCAAGAATAATGAGGATGCGTGGCTCATTGACCCAGCCCTTTCCCTGGCTATCGTCGCTGATGGAATGGGTGGTGCCGCATGCGGCGAGGTGGCCTCTGCCATCACTGCGGAAACCATCGCGGAATACTTGCGCGAAAAGAACGGGGACAAAGATCCCCAGACCCTCATCGCGGAAGCCATCGGTCTGGCGAACAAGCGGGTGCTGGAAAAGGCGAGAGAGAGCACAGACTGCAAAGGTATGGGCTCGACTGTTGTGCTGGCTCTTCTGCGTCACCCCGATATCTTTATTTCGAACGTGGGTGACAGCCGCGCCTATTTGCTGCGCGATGGCCAGATCACTCAGCTTTCCTACGACCAGACTCTGCTCAACGAACTTTGCTCCACCACGCCCATGACAGCGGAAGAAATTGAGCGGTTCCCGCACAAACACGTGCTGACCATGGCCGTCGGCACGACCGAACGCATCAAAATTCAGAATTACCATGGTGAGGTCGAAGTCGGAGACCAGATTTTGCTGTGTTCCGACGGCTTGAGCGGCCCGGTGCCCGACCCGGACCTGAAAGAGATTCTGGCCGAGTCGATTCCCGTCGAAGAGAAGATCGACAAGCTGATCGCGCTGGCGAAAGAGCGTGGCGGCCCGGACAACGTGACCGCCGTGCTTGTGCACTGCCTGCCGTAGTCTGCCTTGGCATGTCGCATCCGCGATGTCGTGCCACGATGCCGCGTTGAGTATCGGAAAAATAAAAAAGGGGGGAGAAACAGCCTGTGCTGCTTCTCCCCCCTTTTTCGTTGATGCTCGTCCAGTCGGCGCTGCCGGACGGTTCCTGCCAGTGCCCGTCCAGCGGCTAGAGCCGGAAGACGTTATCGCCGCCGATGTTCTTCATGGCGTTTCTGGAATCCACAATCAGCTTCGCCTTCTTGCCGACGCTGGCGTAATCCACGTTCCGGTGGTCGGTCACAATCACCACGCAGTCGGCGTTCCCCAGCGCTTGTTCCTGATCCATCGCCTCAATGCTGACGCCTTCGTGCTCCGCATGCTCGATGTAGGGGTCGCTGAAGGTGACCCGGGCGCCACGCTGCTGCAGCAGGTGGGCGATATCAAGCGCAGGGGACTCCCGTAGGTCGTCGATGTCCCGTTTGTAGGCGATGCCCAACAGGTGCACGTGGCTGCCGTTTACGGGCTTTCTGTGGCGATTCAGGGCGTCTGCCACCTTGTCCACAACGAAATGCGGCATCTGGCCGTTGATGTAGCCCGCCAGTTCAATGAAGCGTGCTTCAATGCCAGCCTGTTTGGTCTTCCAGGAAAGGTAGAAGGGATCGATAGGAATACAGTGCCCGCCCAGGCCAGGGCCCGGGTAGAAGGGCATGAACCCAAAGGGCTTGGTTGCCGCCGCGTCGATCACTTCCCACACATTCACGCCCATCCGGTCGCACATCATGGCCAACTCGTTGACCAATCCGATGTTGATCATGCGGAAGGTGTTTTCCAGCAGCTTCACCATTTCAGCGACGCTGGTGGAACTCACCGGCACCACGGTTTCCAGGGCCTGACGGTAGAACAGCGCGCCAACCTCCGTACAACCCGGCGTCATGCCGCCTACCACCTTGGGAATGTTGCGGGTTTGGAACTTCTCGTTGCCCGGGTCCACGCGTTCGGGGGAGAAGCACAGAAAGAAGTCTTCCCCGACCTTCAGGCCACCCTTTTGGAGCGTCGGCAACAGCAACTCTTCCGTGGTGCCGGGGTAGGTGGTGGATTCCAGAATGATCAGAGTGCCAGGTTTCAGATATTTGGCGATCTGCTCGGTGCAAGAGACCACATAGCTCATGTCCGGGTCTTTGGTCTTGCGGAGCGGCGTCGGCACGCAGATGTTGGCCGTATCGAGCTGGCTGATGGCGCTGAAATCCGTTGTGGCTACCAGGCGTCCACTTTCAACCAGGGGCTTCAATTCGCTCTCGGCCACGTCCAGAATGTAGGTTTCGCCCCGATTCAGTGCGTCTACCTTCTCGCGAGAGACATCGATTCCGGTGACGTGGAAGCCTACCTTGGCCAATTCCACTGCGAGAGGCAGCCCCACATAGCCCAGGCCGAGCACACCCACGCGGGCGCTGCGGTCCTCAATCTTTGCTTTCAGATCCTCAAGTTGGCTCATCGATTTCGTATAACCTTCCATGTGCTTCCAGGCGAGAGGTGGCATGCAGACAGGGGCTCGCATGCGTTTACGGCCGGGGAAACCTACTCGCTCCAGTGAAAAACACCTTCGGCAAGCAGAGTTGCTGTTCCTTCCAGTATCAGGCCCGACGGGTCTTCGCGAAAGTGCAGGGAACCCGCTTCAGTTTCCACGGTGGCCGGTAATTGTACTAGACCTCGATGCAAAGCGGCGGCCAGTGCGCCTGTCGACCCAGTACCAGAGCTCAAAGTGGCCCCGGCCCCACGTTCATAGAAACGCGCCTCTACCGTATTTGCGGAAACCGCCCTGTAAAAGGAGATGTTGCTGCGGTGGGGGAAGGTGCTGTGTCCTTCCAGCAAGCGGCCATGTTCCTTCCAGGGGAAGTCAAAGTTGGCAACTTCCACGGCAAACTGCGGGTTGCCCACGTCAATGCGGTTACCCCGGATCTCAAGCGGAGTCTCCAACGTGATGCCCACCGTTTCTTCGGCAGATACCGCAGGTTTTCCCATCTGCATTCCCAAACGGTAGCTGTGGCCCTCCTTCCCGATGAGGGATAGCAGCCGCAATCCAGCGCCGGTGCGCACCCGGAATTCCGTCTTGCCGGGCGAAAGGGACGCTAGCCAAGCCACGACGCAGCGAGTGCCATTGCCGGACAATTCCGCCTCGGAGCCATCGGAATTATACAGGTGGATTTCCGCATCCACCGCATCAGGCGCAGTTTTGGGGTCCGTGACCCGCACCAGATACCAGCCGTCAGCCCCCACGCCCAACTGCCGGTGGCAAAGGGCTCGGGCGGCTTCAGGCCGGCGCGTCGCCAAAGCCAGTTCCTCGCGGGTAATCAGAAAATCGTTTCCGGCGCCTTCGGCCTTCACAAAAGGGATATCCATCGTTGCTATCGTCTCCCATTCCCGGCGTCTTTCCTGCCGAATCGAGCCTCTGTTGTGCGCTCCGTCGCCACGCGTGGGTCCACTGGCGCGCAGCGCTAAGGCTGTCGACGATCCTCGTGGAACGTACCTAGGACTGGCATGTGCCCCGACACGGAAAGGGCGCTTTCGCAGTTTCTATTTTGGGGCCTCACTATGTGGTACGACTAGGGGGCGCTATCGTTCGTCGTCCCAGTCCTCGTCGCTTTCCTCTCCGTTGTCTTCCATGGGAGGCAACGGCGGAAGCAGTTTGCGAGGCAAGGTCATGTTTGATTCACGGAACTCTGACTGCCGCCGCCAGATTTCCAGCGGTGCGGAATTGCCAGCGCGGATCACCTTCACGCGGTCGTACAACATGCCCCGCGCCACCGCGCGCTGCATGCCGCGGCAGGTCTGGTCACCCGATTGGCAAATGGCCCATTCCGCCCACAAAAAGAACTCCGGTTTGTTCACGGCCGCGCGATACATCGGGTGATTGTCTTCGTGGATTGCCTCTCGCAGGGGAATACCCCCGAGTTGCAGTACGCCGGCCGGGTCCCCGAAGCTCAAAAGAATGCCGCCTCCGGGTTGATAGAGCCGCTTCATATAAGTGGCCGCTTCTCCCAGCCATACCCGCCGGTTTCGGCTGTTCACATCGGACTCTTTCCAAATCACCCACGAATCCGGGCCAGGCGTCAGCAACCAGGGCACGGAACAGGCTAGTAGCAGGATGCCGACACTCAGGGGGCGGAACCGTGGCGGCGTCCAATAGACCCACGCGCCGACACCCAGGCACAACAGCGGGAACAGGGCCAGGCTATAGCGGGTGTTGTAGTACGCATGCGGCCAAAGGCTGGGCACGAAGATGGGCGTGCCCGCGTTGTGCATGCTCTCGACGTAAAAGATGGCCGGAAGCGCCAACAAGGCCACGGGCCAGCGGGGCGCCTTGGGAAGCAGCGCCAGAGCCCCTAGTAGGCCCGCGATCAGAAGTGGCCAACCCGCGGAAAGCTGGGCAGCTGTCAGGAAATAGCGGGCGGATTCCAGGTAGTCGTGGTCACCGGGGTAGGGAGCCATGCCTGCCGCAAGTTGCCGGGCATAGATCGCTTTGGCCGAATAGGCGCCTCGGTAGAATTCCAGAGGGTCTCCCCAGAACCACCAGTTGTGTGCCAGCCACCAGAGCGGGCCAGCTCCGGCGATCACACAGAAGAGCGCGGTGGCCACCCAGCGGCGGTTCTGCCCTTTCCACAACAGGAAGGCTGCGACGAAGGGCAGCAGGAACCAGCCGTCATAGCGGGTTAGCGTGCCAGCGAGTGCAAAGAACGCGGTCCATATCGCCCAACCCAAGTGTTGCGTGGCTGCAAAGCGCGTACAACCGTAGAAAATGCCCGCCAGCACCGCAAAAAAGATGGCTTCGGTCATGGGCGCGGCCTGAATGTAGAGCACATTCGGGTTCATGGCCAGCACGCAGGTTGTGGCCAATGCGGCCCAACTGGATCCGAGCACCCGTCGTGTAGCCAGAAAGAGCAGCATCCCCGCAGTCCAAAAGCAAATGCTTACGGGAATCGCGCCTGCTAAGCCGTTCGCCCAGAGTTCGTCGTTCTTTACCAATGGCGCCATCAACACATGGGGCAGCGGAAGCCAGACCGTGCCCACCTGCAGCATGCCGGGGGTGCGCGTATCCACAATACGGCGCGCGATATTCAGGTGTGCCTGGGCGTCTCCGTAGTATTGGGTATAGCCCTGATGATGGGCCCACCAGGTGGCGCCTGCCGCCACTAGGGCGAGAAACAGGCCGACGGCGAGAGTGGTGATCCAACGGGACCGACTGGGTGTGGTCGAAGTCTGCGACATGACGCCGAATGAAAGAACGTACAAACGTGAAAAAGCAGCGGCTCTATGCGTAAGTGTGCTCTTTCGGAGAGTCCGAGTAGAACACGAGACGAATCAGCGCACAGGAACCGCTGCCGAAACGAAAAACCGGTACGAGGCGAACTCTAGATGAAGCGCGTAAATTCCGCAAACTCGCGGAAACGGGCGTCAATCTCATCGCGGGTAAGTGTCTGGAAGCGTTCCGGGCCAAAGCGTTCGCAGCAGAAGCTGCCCATCACCGAACCGTAGATCACCGCCTGACGCAGAATCTGCGAGGGAATCGGGCCAGCGCCCAGCTTTTCCTGGTTTTCTGCCAGATAGCCAAAGAAACCGCCAGCGAAGCAATCCCCTGCGCCTGTCGGGTCGAAGACCTGATCCAGAATATAACCGGGGGCCACGAAATGTCCCTGGCCCTGCTCAAAGAGCACCGCGCCGAACTCGCCGCGTTTGATGATGACCCACTTGGGGCCCATCGCGTGAATTTTCTCCGCGGCGCGCAGCAGATTGGTCTCGCCGGAAAGAGCTTTGGCTTCGCTGTCATTGATCAGCAGGAAGTCCCAGTTGGCGATAGTCGCCAGCAGTTGATCGCGGAAGTCGTTGATCCAGAAGTCCATCGTGTCGCCGCCGACAGTGCGGGGCGCGGTCAACTGGGTGCGCACGTTGTCCTGCAGCGTGGGCTGGATGTTGCCAAGCATCAGGAAGGGGGTATCCCGGTAGCTATCTGGCACCTTGGGGCTGAAATCCGCGAACACGTTCAGGTCGGTGCGCAGCGTGCTGCGGGAGTTCATGTCCGCAGAATACACACCCTGCCAAAAGAAGCACTTCCCAGGGACCTGTTCCAGACCCTGCAGGTCAATGCCACGATCAACCAGCAATTGCCGATCTTCATCAGCGAAGTCATCGCCGATCACGGCAACAATGCTGGGCTTGGTGAAGAAGCTGGAGGAAAGAGCGATGTAGGTGGCGGCGCCTCCCAGAATCCGGTCAACCTTCCCGTGCGGGGTCTCAATGCCGTCATAGGCGACGGAACCAACTACCAATAGCGACATAAGTTCTGATTGTAGCGTTGAACGGGCGGACACACGTGCCATGACAGCCCACGCTGAGAAATCGCGTAAGTGGATGAAGCGAAACTTGGTTTATAGTTAATCACGAGGATGGTGTTTTAGAGCTTCAAGGGATAAATTTGGATAATTATTTGTGGGTGTCCTGTGGCACTGCGTAGGCCAGATGCCTTCACGTATAAAATTGGAATTGCTGGTGCGTTAAGTTTTAAGTTAACATCGAGGAGGCGGATGGAGCGAATAGTGGCGTATGAGGGTGAAAAGCTCACAATCGCTTACGCGCGGGAAGCCGATGGTAAATATCCTGGGAATGAATTTTTCCGGGAACTCCCCAAAAGGGACCAAGCACGCCTTCATGCACTTTTTGCACTCCTCGCTGATCACCAGTCGACATCAAACGAGGAGAAGTTCGGAAATCTGGGTGATGGTCTCTTTGAGTTTAAGAGTTTTCAGATACGTATGCCATACGTTTACTCAGGTACCGAGCGTGGTCTTGTCCTGATTTCGCATGGGTTCATAAAGAAGAAAGACAAGGCCCCGAAATCAGAAATCGAGCGCGCACGTCGAATAATCAAGGAAGATACCCATGAAGAGGTATCTCACGCGAAAAGAGGGTTTAAGAGGAGAGGGCGATGAAATCTCAGCACGAAGTGCTCATGGATGATGAAGAGTTTCGTCGGGAGTTTATTGTTGAGAAGTTCATTTCGGAGTGCACTGAAGTTCTCGCTCGCGTAATGGAAGAGCGAAAGGTTACAAAAGCCGAAGTTGCTCGCAAGATGGGCAAAAGTCGCGCGTGGATGACGCAACTTCTGAACGGCGGACGAAATGTAACCGCTCGAACAATCGCGGAAGTAGCGTTTGAACTCGATGTTGAACTGCGTATTGAATCGAGCTTACCTTCCGCAAATCTCGAGTATAAGGGCTGGCGTGTAATCGGTTCGGTTACAGTCGATAAGCCTTTGAAAAGGGTCCCCTTGCGAATTCTCGAATTTTCGCAAGCAGAGACTAAGCAGCCCGCTATGCGGCCTAAGCTGCATAGCGGATCAGATGCTGACTGGTCCAACTCTCAGAGGGAAGTCGCGGCGTGAAGCCCATCACCATTACACAATCCGAACAACAGGCGAAACTTGCATTCGCAGTTCATAGGAATGCGACGCTTGAGAGCATTAGGCTTCGCTCGGCAAGACTAGAGTCCGTTCACCCCTCGGAGATCAAAGACGAGCCGGTCGAGCTCGATTTTCGGTTTATTGCTAAGAACTCCTCAGCTCCCGAAGGTACCCTCCGCATTGAGGTGAGCTTCTTGGTGCGAGTGCTGCCCAAGTTGACGAAGCCCAAGAAGGGAGAACCTTCAGTCGAGGGGAAGACCATCCGAAAGGCAAACCTAGAGACCGAAATGACATTCGAGGCAGACTACAAGCTGGAGCCAAACTATCTCCCAGATGAGGCGACTGTCGAAGCCTTCCAGAACGGGAACGCGGTTTTCAATGTGTGGCCCTACTTTAGAGAAGCCTTGCAAAACGCTACAGTCCGAATGGGGCATGGTCCCGTAACTGCACCCTTTCTAAAGCTGTGCTCCAAACCTGTAGACGGAAGCGAATCCGGCGACACGGATCATGTGACTCCACGGTCCCCGAAAAAGAGAAAAATTGGCCGCCAGGATTAATCGTAGGCTCGGTGTGATTTCCGCACTGCGGATCTGGCCGGTCTAGGAAAAGAGAGTCAGGGAGTCGGATGTGAGAGGTGTTGAGCGTTCCCTCGGCTGCGTTGTCGGCAGCGGTGACCGAAGCACCGTGGCTCGTCCGCGTATTGTGTATCTCCAATTCTTCCCAAACCTCCATAAGTCTAGGAATCTAGGGGCTTAACCATTCCTCTTTCCCGCTGACGGTCGAGTTCCGCAAGCTGCTATACTGGGGGACTAGGCGTGTCTCGAATAGCGGCGCGGATGCCTCTGCGTCGGGCGCGTTCATTTGTTTTCTCGATCCCACTCGAAACCGCTTCCGGGCGTGATGAATACATGCCGTAGGCTGCCTGATTTCAGTGAGATAGGAAAGTGGAAAGGACTCCCATGGAATTCACGGTGAGCAGATCGGACTTGCTGCGCGAGCTATCGTTCTCTCAAGGCGTGATCGAGCGTAAGACCACCATTCCAATCCTCGCCAATCTGTTGATTGAGGCAGAGGAGGGCCGGATCCGCCTGACCGCCACCGATCTGGAATTGGGAATCCACTGCTCTTGCGCCGCGACCGTGAGCCAGCCCGGTTCTGGCACCATTCCCGCCAAGCGCCTGTTGGACTACGTCAGGTTGCTTCCGGAAGCGGAAATCAAGATCAAGTTCCTGGAAAATCAGTGGGCTAGCATCACCTGCGGTCGTTCGCGTACGCGGATTGCGGGTATGCCCAAGGATAGTTTCCCCGAACTGCCCGTGCAGCCCGAATCGAGCTTGAAGCTGCCTGCCGCCAAGCTGCGCAGCATGATCAGCCAGACCATGTTCGCGATTTCGAGCGAAGAGACCCGATTCACGCTGAATGGCGCCCTGCTGGTGTTGACGCCGACTTCCATGAAGATGGTCGCCACCGACGGACACCGTTTGGCGCATGTGGTGGCGGAAGCTGAAATTGAAGGCGTTGCCGAATCGCAGACCGCCCTTTTGCCGCGTAAGGCGATGGCTGAGCTTTCCAAGCTGATCGATTCCCTGGAAGACGAGGCTTCGCTGGCCTTTAGCTTTGACGACAACCATCTGTTCTTCCAGTCCGCAGATCGTTTGCTGATTACCCGTAAGCTTTCGGGTTCGTTTCCGGATTATGAGCGCGTGTTGCCCAAGGAGCAGGTCCACCAGATCGTGCTCGCGAAAGATGACATCCGCGCCGCCCTGGAGCGTGTGGCGCAGTTTTCCGACGAGCGCTCGCGTGCCGTGAAGTTGGCTCTGCAGAATGGCGAAGTGAAGGTATATTCGTCAATCTCCGATACCGGCGATAGCGAAGAGTCGCTGTCAGCCGACTACCACGGAGAACTGGTGGATATTGGCTTCAACGCTTCCTATCTGCTGGATTTCCTTCGCGCCGTAGGCGGAGACTCCATTCAGTTCTGTTTCCGAGACTCCCAGAGTGCCGCCGAATTCCGGCCTGGGGGCGATAGCACGAACGTGCTCTACCGCTACGTTGTGATGCCCATGCGCGTCTGACGGTAAGGTCGCCCCGTAACTGTTGCGGGGTGACACTGCCCGTTTGGCTGTCCACTGTCTGTATCGATCCCTATGAGCAAGACCACGAACTCCGACCACGAAGAGAACAACCAGTCCTACGATTCCTCAAGTATCCGGGTGCTGGAAGGACTGGAGGCGGTTCGAAAGCGGCCCGCCATGTATATCGGCTCCACCGGGGAAATGGGGCTCCACCATCTGGTGTATGAAGTGGTGGATAACTCCGTGGATGAGGTGCTTGCTGGCTTCGCCACAACCATTGAAGTCCGCATCCACATCGACAATTCCATTACCGTGATCGACGATGGACGCGGTATTCCCGTGGATATCAAGGAAGAGTTTGGGATTTCCGCTGCAGAGGTCGTAATGACCAAACTGCATGCTGGCGGTAAGTTCGATTCGAATACCTACAAAGTATCCGGCGGCTTGCACGGCGTGGGCGTGAGCTGCGTGAACGCCCTTTCGGAAGCGCTGACACTGGAAATTTGGCGTAACGGCCTGACCTACGAGCAAGAGTATTCCAAGGGCGAGCCGCTCTACGCCCTGCGTGTGGCCGGTAAAGCGGGTCGTAAAACCGGCACCAAGTTGACCTTTCGCCCCGATGGCACCGTGATGACCGCCACGGAGTTCAACTACGACACGCTGGCCAAACGTCTCCGCGAAATGGCGTTCCTGAACAAGGGACTGAAGATCACGCTGATCGATGAACGGCCAGATCCGCCCAAGACCGCTGAGTTTCATTTTGAAGGTGGCATTGCCGAGTTCATTCAGCACCTGAATACCGGCAAGACGATGTTGCATTCGTCTCCCATCTACTTCGAGGGTTCGCGCGAGACACCGAATGGTACGGTGACGATGGAAATCGCGCTGCAATACAACGATTCCTACGCCGATACCGTATTCAGCTTCGCCAACAACATCAACACCAAGGATGGCGGCACGCACTTGAGCGGCTTCCGTTCGGCTCTTACTCGCACCATCAATGCCTATGGCCAGGCAAACGGTCTGTTCAAGGACGTAAAAGAAAACCTCACCGGCGACGACGTCCGCGAAGGCTTGACGGCCGTGGTGAGCGTGAAAATTCCGCAACCGCAGTTTGAAGGGCAGACCAAGGGCAAGCTCAACAGCGATATTCAGGGGCAGGTGACGCAGTTCGTCAACGATCAATTGGCGGCCTACTTCGACAAGAACCCCAGTGTTGCCAAACGTATTGTCGGCAAGTGTATTGATGCTGCGCGGGCGCGTGAAGCTGCCCGCAAGGCCCGTGACCTGACACGGCGTAAAGGCGTTCTGGATTCTGGCGGATTGCCCGGCAAGCTGGCCGACTGTCAGGAAAAAAACCCCGAACTGTGCGAGTTGTTCCTGGTCGAGGGTGAGTCCGCAGGCGGCACCGCGAAGAGCGGTCGTGATCGGAAGAACCAAGCGATTCTCCCGCTGAAGGGTAAGATCCTGAACGTGGAAAAGGCCCGCTACGACAAGATGTTGGGCCACGAAGAAATCCGAGCCATGATTACCGCCATTGGCGCGGGCATCGGCAAGGAAGACTTCAACATCGCAAAGCTGCGGTACCACAAGATCGTCATCATGACGGACGCGGACGTGGACGGTTCGCACATCCGCACTCTGCTGCTTACCTTCTTCTTCCGGCACATGCAGGAACTGATCACACGCGGTCACGTGTTTGTCGCTCAGCCCCCCCTCTATAAAATCAAAAAGGGTAAGTCAGAGCTCTACATCAAGGACGACAAGGAATTTTCCCACGAGATTCTACGCCGCGCCACGGAAAACCTGAAGGTCGAAACCAGCAGCCCGACAGAAGAGCACAGGACGGTTGAGGAAGGCGAACTGCGTAAGTTCCTGAACAGCCTGGATGAGCTGATGCTGTTGGCTCCGAAGCTCGAGCGCCGCTTGCGCGACGCGCGTGTGGTGGAACTGCTGCTGAATAAAGATCTCCATCTGGATAAGAAAGAAGATTTCGTCAGCACGGCGGACGTCATTCCTCCGGGTCTTGTGGCTCTCAATACGGCGTTGCAAGCGCTGGGCCTGCGTACTGAGTTCGGCTTCGACGAGACACATTCGTCTCACAAGTTGAGCTATTACGACGCCACCAACATGGCGCGCAACATCGATCTGGACCTCTACCAGACGCCCGAATACCGACGCTTCCGTGTGTTGTCGCGGGACATTGGCAATTTCAACTATGCTCCCTTCAAGATGATCCGCGGCGAAAACGTGGATGAGATCGGGGATTGGCGCACACTCCTGGAATCCGTACGTCGTGACGGAATGCGGGAATGCACGGTGCAGCGCTACAAAGGGTTGGGCGAGATGAACGCCGAACAGCTTTGGGAAACCACCATGAACGTGGACCAGCGCACGCTGTTGCAGGTGCGGCTGGAAGATCTGATCGAGAGTGAAGAGATCTTCTCCACGCTGATGGGTGAAAACGTCGAAAGTCGGCGCAAGTTCATTGAAGAAAACGCGTTGGATGTGAAGAACCTGGATATCTAAGCCAGCGACTTCGCCGTTCGGCAGCCATACGCCGAGAAACCTAAAAAGCGGGTGAAGGACCATGGGTCCCTCACCCGCTTTTGTTATTGGCGAAGACTGCCGAACGATGCTCTCTGTCAGGCCGACTTACGCGCCTTTTCAGCAATCAACCGCAGCTCCGGCAACACATCGCCAAGCGGAGCGGGCTGCGCATCCCGTGTGCCCAGGGCGAAGTAAACCTTGCGGTACAACGCGAACAACTGCTCGTAAACCGCGACGGCTTCCGGCTGCGGTTCTACCACCCGATATTCGGGGCAAAGCGCGTCCTGTGCTTCTTCAATGCTGGCAAACGCGCCAGCTGCCAGAAACCCAAAGATTGCCGAGCCCAGGCTGGTGACTTCGCTTGCCGGAACAAGAACCGGCTTATTCAGCACGTTCGCATAGATTTGGTTCAGCACGGGGCTGCGCTGGGGAATGCCGCCTCCGTTGATGATGCTGTTGATCGCGGTGCCGTGTTCCTGCATGCGCTCCAGAATGATGCGTGTATGGAAGGCTGTGCCTTCAATGGCCGCGAAAAGTTCATCGGCTGCCGTGTGCGTCAGCTTCCATCCCAGCGTGACGCCACCAAGTTCCGGGTTCACGAGCACCGTGCGATCACCGTTGTCCCACGTCATGCGCAGAAGCCCGGTTTGGCCAGGGGCATAACTATCAAGGTTCTTCGCCAGTTCCGCCACGGAGCTGTTGGCCCGTTTGGCGATGGCGTCGAACATCTCACCTACGGCCGAAAGGCCAGCTTCAATGCCCGTCTTCTTGGGGTGCACGGAACCAGGCACCACGCCGCAGACGCCGGGGACAAGGTTTGGGCTGTCGCTCATCGCGATGATGCAGGTGGAAGTGCCAATCACGTTGACGACATCGCCAACGCGGCAACCGGCGGCAATGGCGTCCCAATGGGCGTCGAGCGCGCCCGTGGGGATGGGAATCCCCGCACGCAAGCCGAGCTTCGCGGCCCACTCTTCAGAAAGCCGCCCAGCCAACTGGTCAGATGTCTTGAAGGTGCCGCCTATCTTTTCCCGTACGCCTTTGAAAAGCGGGTCCACCTGCACCAGGAACTCTTCCGGAGGCAGGCCACCGAGCGCCTCATTCCACATCCACTTATGGCCCATGGCGCAGACGCTACGGGGCATGTCTTCCACGCGGGTGATGCCGCTCAACACGGCGGCAATGTAGTCACAATGCTCAGCGAACGTGGCTACCTTGTCGCGCTTGTCGGGGTTGTGCCGCAGGAAGTGCAGAATTTTGGAAAATCCCCACTCGGAGGAATACGTCCCGCCGGACCATTCGATGGCTTCCAGTCCATACTCATGCGCTTTGGCTGAGATTTCCAATGCCTCGCGCCAGGCGCGGTGGTCGCACCAAAGGTAGTAGTCATTCAGAGGCTGCAGGTTCTCGTCGAGCGGAATGATGCTGGATCCGGTAGTGTCGATGGCCAGCGCTTCGACATCCGCGCCGGAAACGCCGGAAGCTGCCAGGGCCTTCGCCGTCGCTTCCACCAACGCGCGCAGATGCTCCGAGTGGGGCTGTGTCGCATGGTCCGGATCTTCGGATTTCCGCAGCAAGGGGTATTCCGCAATGCCCGAACCCAGTCTCCCCTTTTGGGAATCAACCAAGGAAACCCGCACATTCAACGTGCCGAAATCGACACCCGCAACGATTGCCATTCCATCTCTCCCTGCAATTAAACGGAGCCACTCAAAACAAGGAAGCGCCATGGCCGGCCTTCTTCCGAAAGCGCAAACCAAATAGGCACGCGATGCCGAAAGCCCGCGAAGCTTCCGCGACTCTGGGCCATCGTATCACCCGAACCCAGGCCCTGCCTACAGCTGTTCAGGTTTCCCTTTTGTTAGCTTTCATTCATGCGACCGGGGTGTTGGTCGCGTCTGGACGCTGGCCCCGTGGCGGCTCGAAGCCGAAGTATTGCACCTCTTCTTCCAGCGTAATGCCGAAGCGCGCGAACACGTCGGCCTTCAGTTGATCGATCATGTCGCAGAGGTCGTCAGCCGTGGCATCCCCATCGTTATAGATCAGGTTCGCGTGGTACTCCGCCACCTGAATGCCACCGATGCGTCGCCCCTTGGCGCCGATTTGCTCCAGAAACCACGCCGAGGGAATCTTGCCTTCGCGGATAACGCTGGTTGGAACCTGGGCCAAAATCGCCGGTAGCAGTTCCGCCGCCAGTTGGTTCTTGAAGATGCTGCCCGCGCAGCGCATGGTAGGCGGAAACTTTGCGTTGCGCGTCGCCAGAATGTCTGCGGCGATCTTCTGCAATGCATCCCGGTCACCTGGTTTTAACTGCAACGTCGCGCGCAGAATCGTCCACTGCTTATTGCGCTTGAAGATGCTCTCACGATAGCGGAACTGGCATTCAGCCCGCGTGAAGCTGCGCAGCGCCTCGCCATCGAAGAAGTCCACGCGTTCCACCACTTCCTCGATGGAATGCCCATAGGCTCCGGCATTGCCATAGATGGCGGCGCCCACCCAGCCCGGAATGCCCATCAGGGTCTGTATGCCTTCCAGGCCTGCGTCCACGCTGAACTGCACCAGATCCATCAACTCGGCTCCCGCACCGCAATGGATATGGTGACCATCCTGGCGGATAGCCCGGTCCGTGAACCGCAGCACCACGCCCGCATAGCCGCCATCGGCAACCACCAGGTTGGTGCCGCCGCCAAGCACCACGTGCGGCAGTTGGCGCGTGCGAAGCCAATGAATCGCAACAGCGAAGCTTTCCGGGTTGCCCGTCTCCACAAGCAGATCTGCCGGACCGCCAATGCCAAAGCGGGTGTATTCGGAAAGCGGCGCGGCGTACCGTAGAGAAACGTCGGGAAGAACCGGGAAATCCAGGTAAGGAGCGCCAAGGTCCGGGGCTTGGGAAGCGGTCACGTCTTCATTATAAGTTGGCCGCGCTAACCAGAACTCCATACTGTTTCCTGGCAGGCGGCTGCCCCGCTCCGCTGATGATTCCCATTCAAAAAAACACGAAGTCGCTCAAGGTTCCGAATGCCATCATGTTTGCATGCTTTCTGCGACTACGGAGCCTTCTTGCACTCGCTCTGAGGTCCTCCGTCCATGAGCGCGCACCTCGAAAAGACCCTGGGCACGTGGCAGCTCTGGGGAATCGCGGTAGGCTTGGTCATTTCCGGCGAGTACTTCGGCTGGAGCTACGGTTGGGGCTCCGCGGGCACCCTGGGCTTTCTGGTGACCGTCGGCTTCGTGGCCACCATGTTCACGGCCTTCATCTTCAGCTTTACGGAGCTGACCACCGCCATCCCCAGCGCCGGCGGACCCTTCGCTTACGCTACGCGAGCATTCGGGCCAAGCGCTGGCATGTTGGCGGCAACAGCCTGCCTGATTGAGTTCCTGTTCGCTCCTCCTGCTATCTCCCTCGCCATCGGCGCTTACCTGAACGTACAGTTCCCAGACTTACATCCGAAACACGCAGCAACCGTTGCCTATCTGCTCTTTACCGTCCTGAACATCCTGGGTGTACAGATTGCCGCTACCTTTGAGCTGATCGTCACTCTGCTGGCAGTGGGCGAACTGATTCTGTTCATGACTGTGGTCTCGCCTGGCTTCCGTTGGGAAAACTTCCTAGCCAACGGTTGGGTAGGCACGGCAAACCCCGGTGACCATTGGGTGACCGGAGCCTTCGCGGCCATTCCTTTCGCCATCTGGTTCTTTCTGGCGATTGAGGGCGTAGCCTTCGCGGCGGAAGAAGCGCGCGACGTGAAGAAATCCATTCCCCGTGCCTACATCAGCGGCATGTTGACCCTGGTCGCCCTGGCCCTGGGCGTGATGATCTTTGCGGGTGGCGTGGGCGATTGGCGTCTGCTTTCCAATTTGAACGATCCGCTGCCGCAAGCTATGAAGACCGTGGTCGGCGAATCCAGCGGATGGCTGCACATGCTGGTGTGGTTGGGCCTCTTCGGCCTGATCGCCTCCTTTCACGGCATCATCCTGGCCTACTCCCGGCAGCTATTTGCGGTCGCGCGTGCGGGCCATCTCCCGGGATGGCTGGCGGAACTGCATCCCCGCTTTCATACGCCCTATCGAGCAACCATCGCGGGTAGTGTCATCGGGTTGATTGCTATCTACAGCGACAACTACGTCACCTTCGCCGGGCAATCCCTCACCGCTAACATCGTGACGCTTTCCGTGATGGGTGCGTTGACCATGTACGTGGTGGCCATGCTGTCCTTGTTCCGCCTGCGGAAGAAAGAACCCCACTTGGAACGTCCCTTCCATGCGCCGCTCTATCCTTATGCACCGGCTGTGGCTCTTGGCCTCTCGGTCATCTGCCTGGTGAGCGTGATATACATCAATCTCAGCATTGCCCTGCTGTTCGGCGGCCTGTTGACGTTGGCATATTTGTACGCGCGCATGCGAGGAAACCAATGGCGTTCGACTCCCTAAAGACCCTGCTGGCCAAGGCAAGCCCGCGCCGTAGCGGTGACGAACTGGCGGGACTTGCAGCGACGTCAGAACGGGAACGGATGGCTGCCAAGATCGCGCTTGCCGATGTGCCGTTGACCCGCTTCCTGAATGAGCTAGTCATTCCCTATGAAGCGGATGAGGTCAGCCGACTAATCATCGATACGCACGATGCCGAAGCCTTTGCGCCGATTCGCACGCTGACCGTTGGTGGCTTTCGGGATTGGCTGCTGAATGACCATGTGGATGCAGTGATGCTGCGCTCCGTATCTGCGGGCATCACGCCAGAGATGGCGGCGGCGGTGTCGAAGCTAATGCGCAATCAAGATCTGATTCTGGCTGCGCAGAAGTGCGAAGTGGTGACGCGCTTTCGCACGACCGTCGGCCTTCCCGGAAGGATGTCTGTACGCGTCCAACCCAATCACCCGGCTGACGATTTGAAAGGTATTGCAGCCTCCATGGTAGATGGTCTACTGCATGGATGCGGCGACGCTGTCATCGGCATCAACCCCGCGACAGATCGTGTGGATACCACGCGCCGTCTGCTGGATATGGTCGATCAGTTCCGTCTGCGCTATGACGCGCCTCTGCAGAGCTGTGTCTTGACCCATGTCACCAACACCATGGAAGTGATGCAGCAACACGCTCCGGTGGATCTGGTCTTTCAATCCATCGCCGGGACGGAAGCCGCCAACACCAGTTTTGGCTGCAATCTGTCCATGCTGCGGGAGGCTCGTGAACAAGCGCTGTCGCTGGGGCGCAACGCCGCCAGTGATCAGGTGATGTACTTTGAAACCGGGCAGGGCAGTGCGCTTTCCGCGAACGCACACCATGGCGTAGATCAACAAACCTGCGAAGCTAGAGCCTATGCCGTCGCTCGCCACTTTCACCCCTTTTTGGTAAACACGGTCGTCGGCTTCATCGGACCCGAATACCTTTACGACGGTAAGCAGATTCTACGCGCCGGCTTGGAAGATCACTTCTGCGGCAAGCTGCTGGGCCTGCCCATGGGCTGCGACGTCTGTTACACAAACCATGCCGAAGCAGATCAGGATGACATGGACAATCTGCTGACTCTGCTCGCCGTGGCTGGCGTCAACTTCGTGATGGGCGTCCCCGGTTCCGACGACATCATGCTGAACTACCAAAGCACGTCGTTTCACGACGCACTGTACGTGCATCGCGTGCTTGGCAAACGACGTGCACCGGAGTTTGAAGAGTGGCTACAGCGCACCGGCATTGTGGACGCTTCTGGCGCGCTGCTCCCGGAAGGCGAACCGCGCTTCCTGTTGGAGGCCATTGCGTGAGAAACCGTCTGGCAGAACTCACGAGCGCGCGTGTGGGTGTCGGCAGAGTAGGAGCCAGTCTACCTATCTCCGAAGTATTGCGGCTGGGCAGCGCACATGCTGAAGCGCGTGATGCCGTGCATGCGGCAATCAATCCCTCCGAACTCGCGAGGGACATCCGCGCATTGCACATTCCCGCGTTCGATCTCGCCGCTATGCCAGAAAACGGCGCCACCCCAGGCGTCATTACGGTGACGAGCGCCGCACGGGATCGCCAGCAGTATCTGCAACGCCCTGACCTCGGTCGTACGCTCGATGCCGGTTGCCGTTCTTCGCTAGCCCTCGACCCGCCGCCCGAACTTGTCTTCGTCATCGCGGATGGTCTTTCGGCGCTGGCGGTAACCAGACACGCGGTGCCGATGCTGGCTGCGACGTTGCCGCTACTGCGTGGCTGGCGCATCGGGCCTGTTGTGATCGCGACGCAGGCTCGTGTGGCATTAGGCGACGAGATAGGCGAAGCGATGGGCGCGAAGTTATGCGTGATTCTGATCGGTGAGCGGCCCGGCTTGAGTTCCCCCGATAGTCTTGGCGCTTACCTTACCTACCAGCCGCGAAGCGGTCGTACAGACGCCGAGCGGAACTGCATTTCCAACATACGGCCGGAAGGGCTTCCCTACGAAGCTGCAGCGCTACGGCTATCCTATTTGTTGAACGAGAGCAGACGGATCAAACTGAGCGGAGTGCCGTTGAAGGAACGAAGTGGCGAACTAGGTGCGGCATCCCCTCCGTCCGGTCCCCGTGCTTCTTTGCCACAGTCGTCGTGACGCGACCGCTCTCGTTGCAGGGCGTTATCATAGAGGTCGATAACGTTCGGTATCGTCAGGAGGGGCGTGTGGCGTTTCCGGGATTCTCTTCACAGGCAGTAGAATGGCTACGAGATCTGGTCGTGAACAACGACCGGGATTGGTTCAATGCCCACAAGCCGATTTACGAGATGGAAGTGAAGCAGCCTCTGCTGCAACTGGTAGACGCTCTCAACCATCACCTTGCCGCCACACTTCCGGAATACTACTTGGATGATGTCAGCAAAGCTCCCTTTCGCATCTATCGGGACACGCGTTTCAGCAAGAACAAGCAGCCTTACAAGACTCACGTTTCTGCTGCCTTTCCGCGACGTGGTGTAGTGGAAAAGGCATCAGGCCTTTATGTCCAAATCGCGGCAAGCGGCGTTGGGATCGCTGGCGGTTCGTACATGCCAGAGCCCGATAGCCTCCGCGCCATTCGTCAGCGGATTGTCGATGAGTACGATACCTTCGAAAAACTGGTGAAAGACAAGAAGCTGAAAAAGCTGATGGGCGAAATGCAGGGAGAATCGCTGCAACGCGCACCCAAGGGGTTTCCTCCAGATCATTCCGGTGAGGCATGGCTACGCCGGAAACAGTTCTACTATTGGGTAGAGTTGGACCCTGCCTTGCTGACCAGCGCAAAGCTCGAAAAAGAGATCTCGAAGCACTTCGAGGCGGTCGCTCCCATTACCTTATTTCTGGATGACGCCACGCTACAGGCGCGCAAGGCCAACGCGCGCATAAGTCAGTTTCTGCGGTAACGCATTCAGCAGGCACAGGCGCTCAAGCTCGCCAGCGCCTGCCTAGCCCCAGCGTTTCCCGCGCGTAACGCAGGCTACGCTCCAAATGATCCTTCTGCTGATACCGAATGGCTTCCTGAAAGTGTGGCGGCACGGCGCGACCTTGTAGATCCTCTACTACCACGGGCTTATCGTAAGGCTGCCCCTGTTTGGCCAACGACAGAAAGCGGGCCAAGTCAGACGCACGGGAGCGCGGAAACCACTTTTTCCAGTGCTCCTCGTCATAGACGGGCATGACCACGGGCGGACGACCGGTAACCGGTTTGATGTAGATGTGTACCCCGGGACAGAGCTCACTCGCCTTGGCAATAATCTGCCGGAAGTCGACGGTCCCTTCCCCAAGTGGCGCCCACTGTACGGCGATGCCATTCTTGTGTTTATAGACCACCGAATCCCGAAGGTGTAAGGTAAGGGCGTACTTGCCGAGCGTCTCCACCGTGGTGAGCGGATGTTCCATCACAAAGACCGGATTCCCCGTATCCAGATAGATGCCCACGTAGTCTGGCCCAGCCTCCTCCACCAGATCGCGAAACTCCCACGCGCTCAGGTCCTTGTGCACCTCGATGGCAATCTTCACCCCGCTGTCGATGGCTTCGCTGCGTACGCTTCGCAGCAGCTTTACCATGGTGGCGATGTGTTGCTCCGTGCTCCCCGGCGGCATGGAGTAGCGGTCAGACGCGAGCAAAGTACGAACGAGCGGAGAGCCAATTGCGGCCGCACGGCGGATTTGGCCGCGCAGGTATTCGGCTTTCACGGGCAGATCTTCCGCGGAACGAGGCAGGGAGGAACCACCCCCCGTTTCGATATGTAAGCCGAGTGATTTTGCCTTCTCGCGAATCTTTCCCCAGTGCGTCGGGTCTTGCGCAAGCGGGTCACGCGAATCCTGTAAAAAGATCGCATCACAACGCAGTTCTGCTGCGTAATCCAACAGAGCGAAATCGTGCAGGTTCAACGCGCGTACACTATAGGTGTTAATGCCCACGGGAAAGGTCGTGCTGCTGGCAACACCGTTGCTGGCCGATGGGCTTTCGGGCGCCTTGTTGGTCGCGCCGGACTGCGCCCGGGCCAATGTGGATGTCAGAGTGGTGGATACACTCGCATGCAGAAAAGTTCTACGGTTCACGCAGGGATGCTATCACAGGATTTCTTCCATGCAGGCAGACCCGGAAATCTCCATCGTAGTGGCCAAACCAGACGGGTCCTGTAACACCCATTTTCGGCAACTAAGGAAACAACTTTATCTATACTTACAGCGATTTGCTAAACTGGTCGCACCCTCCCTGTAGCAGGCTTGCTTTCGCCATTTGAGTACGAAACGCCGATGAACTTCGACTCTTACAACACTGGCAACTGTTATGACGAGTACTTTGAAACTGCGGGTGGTCCACGGTCTGGCGTCGCGGGATTGGTAAACGCGATTGGCGGCCTGGGCGAGCAGGAATTGCGACGTCGGCAGCAGGTAGCCGAACGCGCTTTGCTTCACACCGGCATCACCTTTCAGGTGTATAGTGACCGGTCGGGCCTGGAGCGTATCTTCCCTCTCGATCTCATTCCGCGTGTAGTCCTTCCTGCCGAATGGGCCTGGATCGAGCGCGGTCTGAAGCAGCGTATCTTTGCGTTGAATCTTTTCCTCGAAGATCTGTATGGTGAACGGCGCATTCTGAAGGATGGGCTGATTCCCACGCATGTCATTGAGAGCGCCAAGTGCTATCGCGCAGTATGCAGCGGCATCAGGCCCACCAATGGCATCTGGTGCCACATCACCGGAACCGATCTAGTGCGGCACAGCAACGGACAGTTGTACGTGTTGGAAGACAACATGCGCTGTCCATCCGGGGTCTCTTACCTGTTGGAAAACCGACGCATCATGAAGCGCAGTTTCCCGCGCATCTTCGAACGGTTTCCAGTCATCCCGGTCGACGATTATCCCAGTCGGCTTCTGGACCTGCTTCATTACGTCAGCCCGACGGCTACCCATCACGAACCGACAGCGGTGGTGCTCAGCCCCGGCATTTATAACTCCGCTTATTTTGAACACAGTTTCCTCGCGCAACAGATGGGCGTTGAACTCGTGGAGGGGCGCGACCTGGTGGTCGCCGACGGCTTTGTGCTGATGCGCACCACCCGCGGTCTGCGTCGTGTGGATGTCATCTATCGACGCATTGATGATGACTTCCTGGACCCGCAGGCCTTCCGTTCCGATTCCATGATCGGCGTCCCCGGCCTGATGGAAGTGTTCAAGAATGGACGTGTATCTCTGGTGAATGCGCCAGGCACCGGCATTGCCGATGACAAGGTCATCTATGCGTACGTGCCGCAGATCATCAAGTACTACATGGACGAGGATCCCATTATCCCGAACGTGCCCACCTTTTTATGCTGGGACGAGAAGGACCGGAAGCACGTCCTGGAGAACCTGGATAAGTTGGTGGTGAAAGCCGCGAACGAAGCTGGTGGTTATGGCATGCTCATCGGCCCCCATTCCACGGCAGCCGAACAGGCGCAGTTCGCGGACCTGATTCGTGCCAATCCGCGCAACTACATCGCCCAACCGACACTATCGCTTTCCACCGTGCCCACACTGATTGACGACCGCTTCGAACCACGCCACGTGGACCTGCGGCCTTACATCCTGTATGGCCGTGGCATTCACGTGCATCCGGGCGGCCTAACGCGCGTGGCCTTGCGCAAGGGGTCTCTGGTCGTAAATTCCTCGCAAGGTGGCGGTAGCAAAGACACCTGGATTCTGAGCGAAATTCCTCCAAATCTTCCCATTTCGCCAAACGGAGTCTTGGCGGAGGCGCAGTCATGAAGAACTCGCTATTGAGCCGCGTGGCGGAATCCATGTATTGGATGGCGCGCTATATCGAGCGAGCGGAAAACGTAGCCCGCTATGTCGATGTGAACCTGCAGTTGATGCTGGATCTTGCAGGGAACGCCAACGAGCAGTGGCAGCCTCTGATCCAGATTGGCGCGGATGACACACGCTTCCACAGCATGTACGGGCCGACGGCAAATAAAGAAAACGTTCTGCAGTTTCTTACCTTCGACACGGAGAATCCCAACTCGATTCTCAGCTGCTTACGCCAAGCGCGTGAAGGCGCGCGGTCCATCCGCGAATCCATTTCTTCAGAAATGTATGAACAGATCAATCGCCTTTATCTGATGGTGAAGGCCGCTTCGTCGGACCGGACCGTCATGGAGTCGCCGGCGGATTTTTTCCAGGAAGTCCGCATGGGGGGGCACCTGTTTGAAGGCATCACCGAAGCCACCATGACCCATGGCGAAGGCTGGCATTTCTGCCGTCTAGGTCGCATGATTGAGCGCGCGGATAAAACTACACGTCTGCTGGATGTGAAGTATTTCATCCTGCTGCCCTCGGTTGCCTACGTCGGCTCCACCTTCGACGAGTTGCAGTGGGTAGCTCTGTTGAAGAGCGCCAGTGGCTTCGAAATGTATCGGCGCATCTACGGCCGCATTTCCCCGGATAGTGTAGTAGCCTTTCTGCTGCTCGATCGGGATTTCCCGCGCTCCGTGCACTACTGCATCGCAGGTGCGCAACAGTCTTTGCACGCGGTTTCCGGCACGCCCCTCGGCACCTTCCGCTCGCCCGCCGAACAGCAGCTGGGTATGCTGCGTTCGGAACTCGACTATTCCGACAACCAGCGCATCATTGAGGCGGGCTTGCACGAAATGCTCGACCTGCTGCAAGGAAAATTGAACAAGATTGACGACGCAATTTACACGACGTTCTTCGCGCTACACCCGCAACAGGTGCAGCATCAGATGAGCCGAAGTGCGTCCTTATCCACCTTTTAGGAAGACCCATGACGTTCTGCCTCGGCATGAAAGTACAGGATGGCCTCGTCGGCATTGCCGATACGCGCATCCTCGCAGGTAATGAAATTCAGTACGCGCGGAAGGTATCTATCTTCCAGTCAGAGGGACAGTCGATTTTCGTCATGACCTCTGGCCTGCGCTCCCTCCGTGATAAAACCCTCACCTATTTTGAGGAACTGCTGGAAGAAGAGGTTCGCGGAGAGCGGCGTATCTTCAAGGCCGTGAATGCGCTCACCAAGGCCCTTCGTCGCGTGGCGGAAGAAGATCGGGAATCCCTGCGTGCCGGAGATTTACCGTTCAACTTCCATGCTCTTGTGGGCGGTCAGTTTCAAGGTGACCCGGACCATATGCTCTACCTGGTGTATCCCGAGGGGAACTGGGTAGAGGTGGGCACCGTGGGGACGCCTTACCAGATCATTGGAGCCTCCCGTTATGGAAAGCCCATCATTGATCGCTGCCTGCGCTACCACGATGACATGCGCTTCGCCTTCAAAGTAGGCACCCTCGCGTTCGACGCCACACGTATCAGCGCCGTGGACGTAGATTTCCCGATACATGTGGTGCTTTATCGCAAAGGCACTTTCGAAATGGTGGAGCATACCTACGAACGCGATGACCTCTTGGCGTTAAGTGCGTGGTGGAACGAACGGATGCGTAGCTCCGTTGACGAACTTCCGGCAGAATGGATAGAGGAAGCTTTCTCCAAGTTGAGCCCCGTCAATGAGCGTGATGTCCGAGAAACGTCGGAACAGAGCGCGCTTTCTTCTCCCTAGGGCGGGATACGCGACGCCAGGATAGACAGTCGGGGTGTCGATTACCATTCATGCGATTTGAAATTTCTCATTTCACGGAATACCGTTATGCAGATCCCGTGAAGTTAAGCCCACAATGTTTGCGGCTGCGTCCCCGCGAAGATGGCACCTTGCGGTTGCTTGATTTTCGGCTGAATCTGGAGCCGCGTCCCACGCAAGTCAGCTTGCAATCGGAACCCGATGGCAACGTGGCCTTGATCGCGTGGTTTGGCGAACCCGTGCAGCGGCTGCGCGTGCACACCCAGAGTGTTGTGGAAACCAGCCGGGAAAATCCCTTCGACTACATCATCACCGAACCCTTGGCGCGTCGACTCCCCATGCAGTACGCCCCGGAAATGCGTCGCGTCTTGGCCCCCGCGCTCGAAGAGCCGGTAGGCCCTACCGTTCAGGAACTTGCGGAGCGCTTGGCCGCCCAAGTGGACTTTGATACGCTGCAATTCTTGAACGCCCTGAACAAGCACCTTTTCGACAACACTCGTGTGGTGGTGCGTCAGACCGGTGGTCCTTTGGACCCCGAAGAGCATCTGGCGCTGGGCGAGGGTGCTTGTCGGGACCTCACCGTTACCTTCATGGCCGCTTGCCGCCACATGGGCATTGCGGCGCGTTTCGTCAGCGGCTATCAGATGACCGATCCCGAGACCCAGGAACGCCACATGCACGCCTGGGCGGAAGTCTTCATTCCCGGCGGCGGTTGGCGCGGCTTCGACCCCACGCATGGCATTGCGGTGGATAAGCACTTTGTCCCCGTCGCGGCCAGCCCCAATCCCTTGCTCGCCACCCCCATTTTGGGCGCTTATACACCGGCTTCTGTGGAATCCCACTTGTCCGTTCTGCTGGATGTTCGCACAGCTTGCATTTATCCCTTTGCCCGCCCGGAGGTCCCAGATCTGCCCGCATGAGTGACCGCAGTATTCGGGCGCTGGACGAACAGCGCCATAGCCTAACTTGGCGCGCCCATGTTCGGCGCTGGTTAACGCCCCCGGCTCCTCTGGTGTTGAACCCCGATGAGTTACGCATCGACGCGCCCCTGGGTCGATGGAATCTCTATATCGGTGGTGCTGGCGCCCGTCCGCAGGGTTATATCAACCTGGACTTGTTCCCCTTGCCCGGCGTGGATCTCGCTTCCGACGCTGAACACCTTCCCTTTGCGGAAGCCCTCTTCCAACGGATCGAATGTGATGCGGTGCTGGAGCACGTTGAGCGTCCGGAAGCCATTGTCGCGGAACTAGCCCGCGTGCTGCAGCCCGGCGGCTACCTGCACCTGGTGGTCCCCTTCGCCCACCCCTTCCACGAATATCCCAAGGACTTCCGCCGCTTCACCCTGGACGGCCTACGCCAGATCTGCGTGGGCACGGGGCTTGTTCCGGTAAAAGAAGGTTGGCGCACAGGGCCAACGGCAACCCTGCTGGTTTTCCTCCTGGAATACGCCAAACTGTGGAGCCCCAAAGCTCTGCGCCCCGTGGTGCACGGTGTGCTGGGCTGGCTGCTATTTCCGTTCCGGTACCTGGATTTGATTCTGTTCCGTAATCCGAATGCGCGGCAGTTGGGCAATCACTGCTATCTGTGGCTGCGGAAAACTTAATAGCGGTGACCGCTAGTTGCTAATTGCGCTACCGCTACTGTCCTGACCCCTGCGTCGCCTCCGCGTCAAACAGTCGCTTGTTCACCCGCAGGGCCTCGTGCGGCGTCAGTTCCAGATCCGCCTGAAAACAATCAGACAGGTCAGTGGCCGTGGCGTCATACAGATTCATGGGGGGCACACCCAGAATCTGGAACGCGGTCTTCAGCACACTGGGCGTCCCCGTATTGCGGTGGGACACGTAGTTGCGTCGCGAGTAGGGGCTGACCACCAGCAGACCACTGCGGTGGGAATCGATGTGGTCGGCGCTGCCCTCGGTGCCTGTCTCCATTACGAAGATGGCCATATCCTTCCACCAGGGCGAATGGCTCAGATACTCCACAATGCGGCCCAGGGCGACATCGTTATCCGCCACATACGACGCGCGGAAGGGGTGCCCCGCCTCCGGGTCTGGACGTTCATTGTGGTCGATGGGCAGACTCAGAAACAGAAACTGCGGCAGAGCCTCGCTGCCCTTCACGTAGGCCTTGTCCAGTTCCGCAATAAAGTGCGTAGCCCTTGCTTGGTCGCTGACACGAGGGGAGTCGCTCCAGCGTGTGCCCGCGTGGCTTTCGTCTTCTTGATCCGGTGTAGCCGCAGCAGCCGAGAAGTTGCGGTAACTGACGCCATGGCGTGCAAGATGATGCCATAGGCTTCCCGCTTCCTGCAGGTCTTCCTGACGAAGTGCGTCTGCGGCAGCCAGCCAAATGCGACCCGGGGGCGTGATGGCAGGGCCAACTTTCGTACCCGGTGTGGCAGAGGCCAGGGGCAGCACCAGTTCCGACAGGCTATTCGGATAAAGTCCCAATGCCCATCGTTTGCCTAGGGAGCGCTGTTCAGCATGCAGGTAGAAGTTGTCGCTGAACGCATACCGTGCCGCCAAAGCATGCTGGTTCGGTGTGATTGCGGTGTCGCGGACCTCTCCGCGGATCGTCAGCCCACTTCGCCCAGATGCGGCATAGCCTACATTGCCATGCCGAGCCAGACTGGCTGCGCCGTTCACCGCACCGTTCGACGCGCGAGTGATGTCGCCATACACGTCGTCAAAAGCGGCAGACCCCTTGGTGATGAACACTACATGCTTCAAGCTGGAAGGCAACGCGGCAGAGCCCGCTGTAGAGCGCTGGAAGCCGTTGTTGGCCAAGACGCGTTGTGTCGACGCGGCCAAGGCTTCGCGAGAAGGCACTGGCATCACGGACACTGTGCCGTTCAGATTCTCCGTCGACAATTCCTTAGGGAACGGATCTTCCTTTCCTGCGTTGGGGCCGCTGCCGTGGCCTTTCGCATTGGCCACAAACAGGCGTCCATTCTGCACCGCTAGCGCCACCGGGAACCAGCCGGTGGGTAAGTGGCCCAGCACTTCGCGCCGTTGCGCGTCGATCACCCCAACCGCGTTAATGCCCGCCTCCGCCACATAAAGCAGGCCGCTTTTTGCGTCAAAGGCCAAGCCAGTCGGCAACACGCCGCGCAGAGTCTCCAGACCGGGAATGCGCAACGGAATCTCACCGATGAGCTTGTGATTTTCGCGGTCGATTACCGATACCGAATCGTTGTGCCCGTTGCTCACAAATAGATGCTGCGCGGTGGCAAGCACCCCCGCAGGGTGGCTCGCGCCCAGGATAGTTTTAGAGACCGCTTGCCCCGTCGGGATGTCCGTCACGCGGCGCATTTCCTGCGCGTCGCCCAGATCGATCACCGTAACGGAGTTCGATTCCGGAGCCGGGTCCATGCCTTGATTGGTTACGTAAGCAAAGCGCAGATCAGGAGATAGAGCCACATGCAGGGGCATGGAGCCCACCGGTACAGAATGGCGCACCTTGCCGTTGCGCGTATCCAGCATCACCAGGCGGAAGTTCGCCTGATCGACGACGTAGAGGCGACGGCGCTTGGCATCCACAGCCAAACCTGCGGAAATGCTCTGGCGGAAACCATGCTGATTCAAATCATAGGTGCGGACTTCGTTGCCAGATCTCGCGTCGATCAGCCGGACTCGGCCTGTGTTGCCCTCGGATACGAACAGGCGGGAGTTACCGTCGAAGGCGATTCCCACATAAGCGCCGCCCCACGCCCCTTCTGCTCGGGCCTTGAGTTGGCTGCCAGAGCGGCCAGCGCCGTCTTCCTTGGTGCGTTCAGCCAAAGGCGCGTCATAGCGATTGCGACGCATCGACGAGCCTGCCTCTTGCAGCACGGTCACCGAGGGTCGGTTCCGCCCACTATCCGCGGTGGCGACCCAGGTTCCATTGGGGCTCACGGCAATGCCAAAGGGCGCAACGCCGGTCGAAAATTGCCGCCCCTCGGGCGTAATGATGCGTCCGCCAGGAAGAATGCTCTCAGCCGCAATCCGTTTGTTGGCGCTTCGTTCCCCAGCAGGTGCCGAATACGCCGCGACGTCATCTACCCCGCCCGCGACCGCGTGTGCGGGTTGACCAATGGCCATAGCCGCCAGCGAGAGGGTAAACGCTAAGCAGGAAGACAGAACTCCCCGCAGAGGCCAGCGCAAGGCAGCACATGGACCCTGGGGCTCCCGCGCGCCAGAGCGATGGCACGCGGCAACGGGAAGGCAAGGTTTAGAACGCACCAACTGTTTTATACCTCTTCTTTGCGGGGGAGCGCATCTTGGGGGACAGCCTGGAATGTCCTCAGGGTGGGTAGGGCGCAAATAGGAAGAAGAGCGCCGGTCCCGTTTGGGGCGGCGCTCTTCTTGTTTTTATCAGGGATGCACGGCAGTCACGTCGCGGTTGTCTTAGGCGTACTGCGGATCGGGCTGTTCCGGATCAATGCCCAGGTCCTTCAGTGCGGCCACCGGCACGCCCTTGTCGATCTTGCCGTCGCGGGCCAAACGAACCAACGCGGTGTAAGCGATGTTTTCCGCGTTGTTCTCGAAGTGGCGCCGCAGGTACTGGCGGTTCTCGCTACGTCCGAAGCCATCCGTGCCGAGCGTTTCCACACGACCCGGCAGCCAGGGCACGATCTGGTCAACAACCACCTTCATGTAGTCGCTGGCAGCCACGATGGGCGTCTTCACGCCATCCAAAGCCTGCAGCAGGTAGGGAACGCGCGGGGTCGCATCGGAATGCAGACGGTTCCAACGTTCCGTCGCCAAACAATCACGGCGCAATTCGTTGTAGCTGGTGACGCTCCACACATCCGATTCCACCTTGTACTGGGTGGCGAGGATTTCCTGCGCACGCAGTGCTTCGTTCAAGATCGGACCGCTACCGAACAGGTTGATCTTTGCCTTACCCTTGGCTGCTGAACGGAACTTGTAGATGCCCTTAAGAATACCCTCGCGGATGCCATCGCCTTCCGGCATGGGCTCCTGCGCGTAGTTTTCGTTGTACATCGTGATGTAGTAGAAGCGGTCTTCGTTCAGTTGGAACATCCGCTTCAGGCCATCCTGAATGATGACGGCCATTTCGTAAGCATAGGCCGGATCATAGGTGACGCAGGTGGGCACCGTGGATGCCAGCACAATGCTGTGGCCATCCTGGTGCTGCAAGCCTTCGCCGGAAAGTGTGGTGCGTCCGGCGGTGCCGCCCATCAGGAAGCCCCGGCCCCGTGCATCGGCAAAAGCCCAAATCTGGTCGCCAATGCGCTGGAACCCGAACATCGAGTAATAGCTGAAGAACGGGATCATCGGAATGCCGTAGTTGGCATAAGAGGTGCCAGCCGCGGTAAAGCTACCCATGGCGCCCGCTTCCGTGATGCCTTCCTGCAGAACCTGTCCGTCTTTCGCTTCCTTGTAGTACAGGAACATCGAGCTATCGATCGGCTTATACAGCTGGCCGGTGGATGCGTAGATGCCGTACTGTCGGAACAAGCTTTCCATACCGAAGGTGCGCGCTTCGTCAGGAACGATCGGCACCAGGTATTTGCTGATGTGTTCCACCTTCAGCAGCATGGACAGAATACGTACATACGCCATGGTTGTGGAAACTTCACGTCCACCGGAACCGCCCAGCTGTTCCTCGAAGAAGTCCAGCTCGGGGATCTCTACCGGCGTGAACTGTACCTTGCGGGAAGGCAGGGAACCACCCAAAGCCTTGCGGCGTTCCTTCAGGTATGCGACTTCAGGGCTTTCTTCGTCGGGACGGTAGAACGATACCGTGTGTACGGCTTCATCGGGGATCGGAATCTCAAAGCGGCGCTTGAAGTGCATCAACTCGTCTTCGTTGAGCTTCTTCTGCTGGTGGGTGATGTTGCGGCCTTCGCCTGCTTCACCCATGCCATAACCCTTTACGGTCTTCGCCAGAATGACGGTCGGCTTGCCCGTTGTTTCCACTGCCGTCCGCAAGGCGTTGAACACCTTCTGCGGATCGTGGCCACCGCGGCGCAGGTGCGTCAACTGGTCATCGCTCAGGTGCTCCACCAGTTCGAGCGTCTCGGGATACTTGCCGAACAGCTCCTGGCGGATGCCGGCGCCATCCATGGCGGTAAGTGCCTGGAATTCGCCGTCGACCATCTCTTCAATGCGCTGGTGCATCTTGCCGGTGACGTCGCGTGCAAGAATGGAGTCCCAATCCGTACCCCAAATCACCTTAATGGTGTTCCAACCGGCACCACGGTAAACGCCTTCCAGTTCCTGAATGATGTTGCCGTTGCCGCGAACCGGGCCATCCAGCCGCTGCAGGTTGCAGTTGACGATGACGATCAGGTTGTCGAGCTTTTCGCGGGAGGCCAGCGAGATCGCGCCCAGCGATTCGGGCTCATCCATTTCACCGTCACCGCAGAACACCCAAAGTTTACGCGGCGTGGCGGGAATGAGGCCCCGGTTTTCCAGGTAGCGCATGAACCGCGCGTGGTAAATGGAATTGATCGGGCCAAGACCCATGCTGACGGTGGGAAAGTTCCAGAAATCCGGCATCAGCCACGGGTGGGGATAGCTGGAAAGTCCGGGGGTGTCGCGCAACTCGTGGCGGAAGTTGATCAGGTGCTGCTCGGTCAGCCGGCCTTCCAGGAAGGCGCGCGAGTAAACGCCGGGGGAGGCGTGGCCCTGGAAGTAAATGAAGTCGCCAGGTTGGTCGCCGTAGCTGCCTCGGAAGAAGTGGTTGAAGCCCACCTCCGTAATGGTTGCCTGCGACGCATAGGTCGAAATGTGGCCACCAATGCCGTTGTCGTACTTGTTGGCGCGCACGACCATGGCCATGGCGTTCCAGCGGATGAAGCTCTTAATCCGCCTCTCGATGGCGCGGTCGCCCGGGTAGGGCAGTTCCAATTCAGCGGGAATCGTGTTTACGTAGGGCGTGGTAAACCGGTCGATGCCAGTTGCTCCATACGAAACCGCGCGATCACGCAGTTGACGAAGCAGATAAGCAGCCCGGTCCGGGCCCGCCTCATCCACAATCTGGTCCAGTGCCTCTATCCACTCAGCGGTTTCCTGGGGATTCAGGTCTTCGCGTGCCTCAACTTTGGGTTTCAACATGTTGCTTCACTCTTCTGCCAAACGGGTTACGTCTAGTTGGATGCGCTCGTTCCGCCGGCAGACGCCGACAATCGACCACTACCCTGTGTTTGCGCGCAGCTCGGTCGAGGTTGCCAACCCACGCACACAAAAAACTCAAGCACACGCCGCTGCACCGCGTTCCGCTGCCGACATACTTCCGGCATACTGGGGGAACACGCCTTGGCTACGCCACGTAAGTGCCTGCCGCAATGGAACATCTCCTGCCTCTCCCTGTGCGGAAAGCCACGGAATCCATTGGCCGAAACGGCTAAGTTCCTGACGATTTGGTCACCGGCGACGTTCTGATGGGAATTCCAACCTTGGCGACGCTCGCTCTGCTTTGCGAACATCAGTGCCCCGGCTCCCGACAGATCATCTCTGCCCAGTTTTCGATGACCCAATATTCAATTCTCGCACAGTACTCCGGGTAGTATCGCCCCCGGTAAATGCCCGTGCGCGTGGAATGTCACGGATTCCATATCAGTGCAATCACTGGGTTCGTGGCTGTTTGCAGAGTGCTTTCTCGCGAAACAGCAGCGAACGCCCTACAAGCAAAAGGGCCACCCTTGCGGATGGCCCTTATTGCCGTTACCTGGGTGCTGGTTGACCCCGATGGATGATAAAGCTCTAGAAATAGAGCTTCAGGGCCAACTGCACCTGACGGGCCGGGAAGGCGCTGGTCACGGTGCCGAAGGCGGCGTTGCTTACATTGCTGTTCGGCGCGGCGAAGTTCGTCGTGTTGAACAGGTTGAAGAACTCGCTACGGAACTCCAGACGGGAGCCTTCACGGGGTAGACGGAAGTCTTTGTACAGACCGAAATCGCTCTGATAGAAGTTTTCCATGCGTCCGATATTGCGGCCCGCGCTGCCGAAGGGCTGAGTCACATCCGTCGGAATCTGGATGTTGCCCGTTAGGAACCACTGCGTTGGATTGTTGCTGCCATCCTGCACTGGACCCGTTACATTGGGACGCTGAGTACAGCTGGAACACACCTGGAATGCCGACGTCGGGCTGTAGCTCAGGTTGATCGGGAAGCCACTACGCATCGTATTGATAAGCGTCGTGCGCCACCCACCCAGGAATGCATTCATCACCGGATGAATGTCGCTGCCCCACTTACGCCCACGGCCGAATGGCAGTTCATAGATGATCGAGGTCACGTTGTTGTGCGGGATGTGGTAGCTGGAAAGACCCCGTTCCGCTCCCAGGTTGTAGAAATTCACGCGGGAGTTGTCTCCGTTGTAGTTCTCCAAGTGACCAGCCGCATTGTCGATGGCCTTTGACCACGTATAGGAGTTCATGAAGTAGAGACCGTTGTCATACCGCTTTTCCAGCTTCATCTGCAAACCATGGTAGAAGGTGTTTCCACCCGCAAACGCGATCTGAATGAAGTTGAAGTCCTGGTACGGACGGCGCTGGTCGAGCGTCAGGTTCTGTCCGGGCTGGTTCGGCTGCGCCTGATTGAAGTCGCCCAGAATCAGCTGCTTCACGCCACGGTTTCCGATGTAGCCCACATCCAACAGGAAGCCCTTGCCCAAATCGCGCTGGATCGTCAGGTGCCATGCCTGTACGTAGGGCGACGGGGTGTTCGCTGGAATGTAGTTCACGCGGGTGTTCTTGGTGTTGTAGTTAGCCGCGTCGTTCATGTTGGTGGGGAATCCATCCTGTGTTCTCTGGAAGCAACTCAGGAAATCCTGGCCGCTGCTGCAGACTGGCTGCACCGCAGATCCGGTAGCCGCTGCCGGGGCAATTTGGTTCCGGATCACGGAAAACACGAACGGACCCGTGAAGCCCAGAATGTTCTCGCCACCCATCCGGTTGAAGTGGATGTAGCTGATGCCATAGGCGCTGCGTAGTACCGTCTTCGAATTCAAGGAGTAGGCCATGCCGATGCGCGGAGCCCAGTTGTTGCGGTCTGGACGGATGGTCGAACGGTCGTACATACTGCCGCTTTTTGCAAAAACCAGCGAACCCGTTGTCGGGTCAAAATTGCCAAGCCGGTTGTTCGCTTCCCACTGCGGAGTTGCGTACTCATAACGTACGCCCAGGTTCAAAGTCAGGCGGTTGTTGACCTTCCAGTCATCCTGCAAGTACGCGAAGTGCATCCGTTGACGGTAATCAAGGATGGCGAAGTTGCTCTTTTCGTAGGCGCTTTGGGCGCCAACAAAGAAGTCCGCCAGGTTAATGATCGGGTTCAGATTGGTCGAGAGACCAGGGGTCGCACTGAATCGCCCGTTGTAGGTCGAGCTGCCGTATACGGGAGCTAGGTCGTTGATTTCCGTGTTGATCGCTTGATACTCATAGCCAGCCTTGACGGTATGATTACCCGCCAACTTTGAGTAGTTCACACGCGGGTTCCACACTGTTGGCCACTGGAACTGCGGATTGGATGTCTGGCGGCCAAATTGGGTGAATCCGTTCACGCTGTGCGAATTCAAGCCTCCGCCAATGCGGTCATCACGCTCAATTCCCGTGATGCCGTAGGTGTCCTCTACGTGAGGTTCGCTAAAGTTCACCGGCTGTTTGCCGCTCTCAGATTTGCTCCAGCCGAAGCGAACTTCCAATAGCGACGTCGGACTCAATGTGAAGGTCGTGCCACCCGCAATTGCGTAGTTGCGTACGTAGACGTGTCCATTAGCGTTGCCACCGGAAGGTCCAGGGACGGACGGCGGTTCGAACTGGCTCAATTCGCGCCAGCTGTAACGGAAGAACGAGGTCAGTTTTTCATTCCAGAACTGGTCGAATTTCGCATTCCATTTGTTGTCCGGGGTGTCAAACTTGCCAAGGTATTCGTAGTTGTTGGCGATACCTAGTGCGCCGGTGCCGGCACGATTGACGGCGGGCAGGTCGCTCAGTACCTTGCGAGCGAACGCAGTCTGCTGGCTAAGGGGAATGCGTCCATTTGCGTAAACCGTACCGTCATACGGATTGCGAATGGCCACTCCGGAAAAGTCACCTTCGCGCATCGCCTGCGTGGGCAGGGTCGAATAGAAAAGGTTACTCTGCTTCTTGCGCATGGCTTCATAGTCGGCAAAGAAGAACAGCCGGTTCTTCATGATGGGGCCACCGCCGGAAACGCCGAATTGGTTCTGAACCAGGTCCGGCTTCTCGCCCGTCTGCGGCTTGAAGAAGCCCGTGGCGTTTAGCGCTTTGTTGCGCAGAAATTCCCAGGCAGTCAGGTGGAATTCGTTGGTGCCGCTACGGTAAGCGGCGTTAATCACCGCGCCACCAGCACGGCCATACTCCGCCGAGAAGTTATTGGTAATCACGCGGAACTCGCCAACGGCGTCGGGCGACAACTGTACGACTTGGTTAGAGAAGCCCTGGTTCGAAGTGCCGTAAGAATTGTTCTCTACGCCGTCCAGCGCGAAATTGTTGTAAGAGCTGCGCAGCCCGTTCACGTGGTAGCTGGCATCGCGTGCGCCACCGGAAGTGGTTCCACGCAAAGCCTGCACGGTGCCAGGCGTCAATAGCGCCAAATCTGCATAAGCGCGGCCGTTCAGCGGCAGGTCTACCGCCTGCTGTGCGCCGATTACCGTGCCGCGGGAAGACGTATCCTGCTCCACAAGAGCAGCCGCTTCGCTCACCGTCACCACCTCCGAGACATCACCCACCTGTAGCGTGAGAGCCACACGCTGGCGGGATCCGACCTGCACGGTGAATGCGTCGGAAACAGTCCGCTTGAAGCCGCTCATTTCGGCAGCGACCGTAAACTGTCCCGGACGCACATTCAAAAACTCGTAGGAGCCGTTGTTGTTGGTTGTGGTTGTGACGACAACACCGGTTCCGACCGCCGTCAATGTGACAGTGGCTCCGGAAATCATCGCTCCCGACCCATCGGAAATCGTTCCCAGCACTGCCGCAGTTTCGAACTGGGCAAATACCTGGCCCGGGAGGAGAAGAAGCATAGCGAGTGCTATTCTTCTGAAAATGTTACTTAGCATCAGATTCCCCTGAAAACGAACTTGGTCCCCATCGATTTTATAATTAAGTCGCTGAAAATCAAGAAGAAGCCGCACTATTGCCGGGTCGATTGTATTAGGAATTTAAGACCCAAAAGGATGATCGGCGAACAGTCGCGCTAAATATGTCTTCAGCCTAGGGACGCGAGGTATGCAAATACCGGACAGATCGCTGCCCACTTACTAGACAACCAGAACAGAGTTACAGGGGGATGTTCATCAAGTTACTATTTGGTGACTATTGCGCATTCATTGTGGATTCGGGACGCGTAGCGGACCCGTGGCGGGCTTGGCTTTCCGTCGACAATTGTCGAAAGAGCGAGGGCAGTCGTCCACTAGTGGCGGATGGGGTGTAAATGCAAATCCGGACCACTCAGGGTGCGCCCCATCTGCTTGGCTGGTACGCGGAAAGCGCTACGGAAAGGAACGGCGGCGGCCTAAACCGCCGGAATGAGTTTCGCAGGCACTCCGGTCTGACGAAGCACCTTTTCCACATCGGCCAAGGTTAGACGGGAGGCGTCGTAGTCCACAAGCAGCGCATCCAGCGACGGCGCGACCTGCACACGTTGCATGCCGTACACCGCCCCAGCGCGGGAGATGTTCTGCATCAATCGTTCATCCAGCGGAGCCAACAACTCGAAGCGTAGCGTTACTTTTGTCATTTCCAGTAATCAGGATACTCAATCTGGCGGGGCATCCTGCCATTCCTGTCGGCACTTTTCGCGCAAGGCGTCATTTTCCAGAACAAGAGAAATCTGGCGCACCATGCCGAGCAACAAGGTGGCGTCTTCCGCATTCGGGGCAAGGCGCCGCAGCAGTTGGCGCAGTTTGATCTCCACGGAACCTGCGACCGTCCGGTTCACATAACCACTATGCTTCAGCACAGTAAAGAGTCGGTCGTGCAGCAAATCTAAGGTTTCCGTTGACGCGGCAACCGGTCGGTCGCCTTCCTGCAGGGCCTCCGGCTCAGCCCGAACCAGTTCATACAGGCAGATCGCAACGGCCTGCCCTAGGTTCATGGAATCGTGCGCTGGACGGGTGGGAATATGCAGCAGCCGGTGGCAATAGCTGATGTCCTCGCGCGAAAGTCCATGCTTTTCACTGCCAAAAACCAACGCCACCCGTCCGTAGCGGCTGGCTTCATGTAAATCAGGGGCCGCCTGCTCCAGCCGATGCAGGGGAACCTGCGGATCTCGGGCCGTAACGCCGGTGGCCCCCACTACATACGAACAATCCGATAGAGCCTCGGGAAGACTTGCAAAGTTGCGGGTTTCCTGCAGCACCCAACCAGCATTTACAGCAGATTTCGCTTCCTGAAAAGCCACGTCGTAGGCATTCACCAGACGCAGATCGCCAAATCCGAAGTTGCTCATCGCCCGGGCAGCCGCTCCGATGTTCAGCGGGTTCCGCGGAGACACCAACACGATGCTCAACGGAAGCGGTTCCTTATTCGGATTTGAAAGTTTCTGCACGATTTCGCCACTTCGGGAGCCACTGCTTTACACGCTGAGGCGGGTGCTGCCTCCCAGTAATCGTTCGCTGGCGGGTCCTCTACCAGTTTCGCCAAAAAACGGCTGCGCTACGTCGTTTTCGGTCAAATACGGTAAACGCAGAAAAGCGCGACGTATGGTGCGTCGCGCTTTTCTGCGTTTGTTCAACTTTCGCGCTTCTGCCGCCAGAGAATGGTGTGGTTCCCCTCGTGCGGAAGTTTGCCAGCGGAAGATTGCTTGTCTTTCGACACCATCGGCCTGTGGACGGAAGCGTATGCGCGTCTTCAGGCCAATTCTGTGGGGCGTAGTTCCGGCGTTCGCCGAATGCCCTGAAGATTCGGTGTTTCTCTATTTCGCGAAGTAGTCGGCATTCTCTTTCGCGAAACTTTCCCACTGCTCGGGAAGATCGTCGAGAGAGAAAATGGCGGAAACCGGACAGACCGGTACGCAGGCGCCGCAGTCAATGCACTCAACCGGATCGATGTAGAGCATTTTCGCTCCCTCGAAATCCGCCTCGTCCTTACGCGGGTGGATGCAATCCACCGGGCAAGCATCGACGCAGGCCGTGTCCTTGGTGTTTACGCACGGATCGGCAATCACATATGCCATCTCAGTAACTCCCTTGTCCTATCGCTCAGGATCTGCAATTCCGAGCGAAGCTGAATTCCTTCCCAACCCGCACCGGGTCCATGCATATCTCCCGTGGGGAAGCATCGCTTGGAGCCTAAGCCTTCCCAGAGGCGGGCGCCATTGGTTTCTTGTGCGAATGGTGGGGCTATCGCGGAACAAAAACCAGCACCTACCATCGTACATGATCGATTGCGGGCCCTTTTTGTCGGCTTTCTAACAACTGCAAAGCTTCCAGCGCTGGCCGATAGTTGGGCATGGCCTCGCAGGCTCGGGCGTAGCAACTCCACGCCCTCACGACATCGCCGAGTCCCGCATAGGCTCGACCCAAATTAAACCACGGGTAGTGCTTACTGGAATACGTTTTGCATTCAGTGGCTTTTTCCAGCCATTGAATGGCGCGTGTGTAGTGCCCAAGGTCGATCAGGTACGCCCCAATGTCGTTATAGGGGTTGCCCAAGGTGGGGTCAATCAGAATCGCGTATTCGCAGGACTGAATCGCTTCCTCGGTCTTTCCTTGAAGCCGGTACGCCCAGCCCAGAAAGGTATAGCCTTCCGCTGTGGGCAGAGTCGCAATCGACTGCCGATATAGCAACACGGCTTCTTCTAGCTGGCCGCTCTGCTGATAGGCGTACGCGCGTTGGAACAAGTCCTGGGCTGTCAGGCCGCGCTGGTCATCTCCCCACTCTGTCTGCATGCTTTTTCTTTTGATGCGCGCGTCCTGGCAGCGGTCGCAAGTCATTGAGAGGGCGTGGTCTCGCTCCTGCTAGAAAATTGTTACCCAGGGAAACTCAATGCCTTTCGGACCTGTCGGGTTATAGAGGATACGATAGTCACTATGGTTCAAACGTTACGAAAGGCGGTATTTCCCTGTGCCGGTCTAGGCACCCGTTTTCTACCCGCCACCAAAGCCCAGCCCAAAGAAATGCTCAACTTGGTGGACAAACCGCTTATCCAGTATGGCGTCGAGGAAGCGCTCGGCGCGGGCATTCCCGACATCATCGTCATCACCAGCCGAGGCAAGGCTTCCATTGAAGACCACTTCGATTTCAGCCCCGAGCTGGAAGCCGCTCTCGAAGAAAAAGGCAAGACCAAGCTTCTTGAGGAAGTGAAGGCCGTTAGCGATCTCATCAACATCGGCTTCGTGCGCCAGAAACGTGCTCTCGGCCTGGGTCACGCCGTGGGCTGCGCCCGCGATCTGGTGGGCGACGAACCCTTCTCGGTCGTTCTACCAGACGATATCATTCACGCGGATGTCCCCTGTCTGGCCCAGATGAAAGAGGTCTTCGGAGCTCTCGGCGCTTCCGTAATCGCGCTGATGGAAGTCCCCAAAGATCAAATCAGCGCCTATGGCGTCGTCGAAGCCGAACCGCATCCGTTCCCAGGTGCCGAAGGCAAAGTGTTCCGGCTGCGCGGCATGGTGGAAAAGCCCAAAGCCGAAGATGCCCCCAGCAATTTGGCCATCATCGGGCGCTACATTCTGCTGCCTGAAATCTTCCACTATCTGGACCGTACCGAAACCGGCGCGGGCGGGGAGTTGCAATTGACTGACGCCCTTCGCAATATGCTGGCGGAAATGCCCGTTTACGGCTATGTGTTTGACGGCAAACGTTACGATGCAGGCGACAAGTTCGGTTACCTGCAGGCCACCGTCGAATACGCGTTGCGACACCCGGATCTGGGTGAGCGTTTCGCGGAGTATCTTGGCAGCCACCCTGCCGCCAAGTAGCAACTGTGGCCCGGACGCTGCCACATTCCTGACTCGACAAATCATGTCCGCCAGGATGAAATGCGCCCAACACGATAGAATGCGTGTCTGAGAAACATTCAGAATGATGAGCGTTCAGGATTGCTCACAGATCGAAAGTGAAGCCTCCTGAACGCTACCCGAGGTCACCCCATGTCCTTCCCGATTCTTCCGGAATCCCTATCGAAACTTGCTGACGTGCTGATCGCCTGCCCCTTGGACGCCGATTTGCGCCCCGAGCTGCGAGAGACCCTGGCCTCTCGTCTGGCGGAACTGGAGTTGGACGACCTCACCCTGTACCCGATGTCGTTGACGCAAGATCCGGCTAGCCATGCCCGGTATTACATTGCGGCTGACGTCAAGGACGCTTCCCGGTACCCTTCGCGCTGGCAGCAGGGCATCCTACTCGCCTTCTTCGGCGACGACCCGAACGCGGTTCCCGCCTTCCCCCATTTGGAAGCGGACAAGCGCGCCGAGGTGGTTTCTAGTCCCTGGACTTTCTACGCGATTCCGTTCCGCCCCACGGATTACGAAAACATCGCCTACTTCTGTAAGCAGATCGCGACAGAGTTCCTGCCGCGGCCCCAGGGCGCGCAACCAGCCATTGCCTGTGGCAACCGTCACCCGGAAATCAGCCTGCCCGCTGCTTTCTCCGGCTTCCAGGCGATCCTCGATAACACCGGCTTGAACGTTGCCTCCACGGTCCAGCTTTCCGCCACGCGTGAAATGACCACCGACGACGTCATTGCGGTGCGTGACGGCGAAGACCCCACGGCCATTGGGCATACCCGCGTTTCCATCAAACATCTCTTCCATACAGGCCTTTGGGCTGCGGTGCGTGCAGGCTTCCGTGCTGGCTACAACGCCGAAGCCGATCACTTCATCATTTCCGGGCACACCGAAGAAGAGATCCAGACGGCCTTTGCCCGCAGCGAGCGCGCCATCGCCGACGCCGCCGGCTACACCAAGTTCACCACCGATACCTCGCGCATGTTCGACCTGCGAGCCGATGCCCGGCACCCCAAACCGTATACGGCCCAGGAAATCGAGAACCGCTACGTCAACCTCTTCACCGAAGAACAACAGGCCTGGATTCACCAGCAATTTGCCCAGACCTTCACGGTGGAAGACTATAGCTACACCTTCTCCGACGAAGAAATCCATCGTCTGTCCGTGAAGTTTGGCCCCAGCATCCAGTTGAACGAGCGTCTCTACGACAAAATCAAAGCCGCCAAAGAAGCGCATGGCTTCCGGCTCGATTTTGACTTCGAACCCTCCGTCGACGAAGCCGATACGCTGACGACGCCCAAAGAACTTATCTTCTACATGCACTGGCTGCAGGCAAATGGACGTCCCGCCACCCTGGTGCCGCCGAACCTCGGGTTCAAGAAACGTCAGGCCTATCCCGAGTCCCTGGACCCGGCCCCCGATAGCCCGGTCGGTCTTCGCCAATACGTCGAGCACAAAATGTGGCCTGAACTGCTTCCCCGCGTCGAAGGCGACTTCGGTGGAGATCCGATTGCCGAACTCGGCGCCCGCATCAAGGAACTGGCCGCCGTGGCTCGCTACTTCGACGCCACCCTTAGCATCCATTCCGGTAGTGGCAAACAGGAACGTGTCCTACGCACCATCGGCAAAGAAACGCAGGGTCGCCTGAACTACAAGATTTCCGGCGAACTGCAATTGCAGCTCTTCGACGTGCTGAGCGAACAACCGGAAGACTCTCCATGGCGAGCGCTCTATGACCGTCTGGCCGCGCGTACCGAAGGGTTTGCGGCTCGGGAATGCTTCGGTGAAGAGAGCGAACTGGCGGCCCACTACCGTGCGGAAGGGAAAGGGTATTACCTGGGCGACGCCTCGCGTGGCCGTGTGGATGGCAACCTCTTCCACGTGTTCTGGATCGGCAACACCAACGGTTCGCGCGACACCCACGCCCCGAACGGTGACCATCGCTTCTTCAAAGAGAAATTCGACGAATTGCCGGACGACTTGCTGGCGGAAGTCCGCCGTCGCAATCAGCAATACCTGGAATGGTTAGCTGGCTGCCTTTGGGGCAACTAGGGCACGTCAGCACTAAATGGAGCATGGCTCCATGAGCTCTCGATACTTCTCGATACTGTCGCGCCCTCTTCCTCTCCGCCACGAGTGTCCAAGGCGCCGCGGCAGCGGAGCCAATAGCGAGGCGCCGCGGCAGCGGAGCCAATAGCATAGCCCCGCCCTTCAGGGCGGGGACCACGCCTTAGCCACGGGAGTGGCGTCACCTTGCAATCACAAGCGGCCCATCGCCGCCTCGTGATTTAGCGAAATCCATCCAAAACAAGAAGAGGGAGCTCACGGGCTCCCTCTTCTTGTTTGTGATGCAATTCGCTGTGCTTGCATCTGTAGGTGAGGCCTTACGCAGCCTTCGTGCGCGGTCCGCGAATCGGCATTTGCCGCACCGGTTGCCCGCTGAGCGCGAACACCGCGTTCGCAACGGCAGGCGCAATGCCGATAATGGGCGTCTCGCCCGCTCCGTTCGACGGAGCGTCTTTCCGATCCAGAAAGACCAGATCCATCTTCGGTAAGTCCCGCATCCGAGGTACGCGATATTGCCGGAAATAGCGGTTGGTCACCATGCCGTCGGCGTAGCGAATGCCTTCGTGCAGAACGGCGCCTAGCCCCATGATGATGCCGCCCTCGGCCTGCTGCTGCAAACCCTTCGGGTTCAGAATCGCGCCACATTCATAGGTCTGGCAAAGCTCCAGCACGCGGGGCACACCGGTTGCGGCGTCCAGTTCCACCTCCACGCACGTGGCCACTACCGAGTTCTTTTCATTGCCGCAAGCAATGCCAATGCCACGTCCCGGGCGCAGTTCTCTCTTGCGTTTCTCCCAACCGAATCGCTCCGCCACTGCTTCCAGCACCACACGCAGGCGTTGGTCGTGCATGTGTGCCAGACGGAAGGCCAGCGGATCCTGCCCGGCAGCTTTCGCCAACTCATCCATCAGCGTTTCCCGCGCGAAGTTATTGGCTGTGGAAGCCAGGGCCCGATAAGACCCTTGGCGCAGCGGGGTTTCCGCACGAATGAACTCCTCGTGCAGCGCCGCAGCCCGGTACGGACTCTTTAATCCGGAACCGCCCGCGTTGTAGTTCAGGAACTCCCATGCCGTGATCGCGCCCTTTTCATCAATGCCCGCCCGGATGTCGATCAACGCGGCAGGGCGGCAGTAGGCCCAGGAGAACTCTTCCTGTCGGGTCCAGCGCAGGGAAACCGGACGTTTCACTTCCTTCGCCAAGCGCGCTGCCTCAATGGCTGCTTCGCCCGTGTGTTTTCCGCCAAAGCCTCCCCCGAAGTCGGGTACGATCACGCGCACCTGTTCCGGAGCCAGTCCAAAGGTCTTGGCCAAGTCATTCTGCACGTTGAAAGGCCCGCTGGTGCCCGTCCAAACCGTCAGTTTGCCGTCTTTCCACTCGGCCACCGCAGCCCGAGGTTCCATGGGGGCATGGTGTATGTAAGGAACCTCGAACGAAGCTTCCAGCGTAGTCTTCGCATTCGAAAGGTTCGCGGAAACGCGTTCCCGTTCCCCTCCGGCTTGCGGTTTGCCCCCTTCACGGAAAGACCGCCAAAGGTCCTCTTGTCGCGGAGCCTTGTCCTGCTTCCACGTGGTTTTCGCCGCCAGTGCTTCCGTTGCTTGCCGTGCGGCGAAGGCGGTCTGGGCGACTACACCCACAAATTCCCGATCCTGCACCAACGTGGCGCCATTGGGTAAGGAACTGCTTTCGCCAAGCTTCTGCAGAATCGCGCCGTAGGATGGCGGGCGCAAAATAACGCCATGCATCATCCCGGGAAGCTGGATGTCCGACGGGAACTGATGCCTGCCGGTAACGATATCTCGACCGTTGATGCGACCGGAAGCCTTACCCAGGGTCTGCCATTCCGCCGGAGCGGTGATTGCGGCTTCCATGGAGTTGGCTTCGCTTCGTAAAAATGCCTCATCCGCCGCCAAGTCTTTGTAGCTCAATGACTTCGATCCATCGGCTGAACGCACTTTGCCTTCATCCACACGCAGCTTCTGCCGGTCCGTCTGCCATTTCGTGGCCGCAAATTGCAGTAATAGCTCACGGGCAGCCGCCGCTGCATTGCGCACAGCAGGCACCGTGGATGGCGTGGTGCTGCTTCCTGCAGTGATCCAGTCGTTCGGGCTGATTGCCGTATCGGCCATTTGCACTGTCACGGCTTGCAGAGGCACGCGCAGTTCCTCTGCGGCAGCCATGGCCACTTCCGTGCGCGAACCCTGGCCCTCCTCCACCTTGCCGTTCAGTACGGTGATGGAGCCATCCGCCCCAAAGCGCAAGCGCGCATCGACGCTGTCTGATACCTGTCGCCGCTGGCCCGAAGCATCCCGACTGCAGGCGGCAAACAGCAGAAAACCACCAGCAATGCTCTGCAGAAAGACACGACGGTCCATCCTGAACTGATAAGGAAGCGGCTCCGCCAACTCGTAACGTTCAGGCTCATTGGCAAAATCCGGCACAGGGTTACGAAAGGTCTGCGGCGCATGGGCGCCGGCTCCAAGCGCACTACGTCCGTTCGCTATAGTTGTCTTGATCGTGGGCTTATCGGCGGGCATGGGCAGCCTCCTCGGCAAGGCCAGGCGCCTGTTGAATGTGAATCACACTGGCAGATTCCACCGGCTTCCCGCCCATCGCCGCCGCTGCCCGGTCGACAGCAGCCAATATGCGCTGATAGCCGCAGCAGCGGCACAAACTGCCATTCAACGCGGTCAGCGTCTGTTCCGGGGTGGGGTGCGGCGTCTTCTCCAGTAGCGCGACCGTCTGCATGATCATGCCCGGAATGCAGTACCCACACTGCATGGCATTCTCTTCCAGAAAGGCCTCTTGTACCGGATGCAGTTCGTCGCCCTTGGCGAGCCCCTCAATCGTCCGCAACTCTTTCTGCTGCACACGATCCACCGTCGTCAGGCATGCCAGCGTGGGGCGGTTGTCCACCAGAACGGTGCAGGCGCGGCATTGTCCTTCGCCGCAGCCGTATTTGGTTCCCGTGAGGTGAAGATCCTCCCGGAGTACGTCGAGAAGTGGGCGTTTCGGGTCGCTCTCCACCCGCTTGGCCTGCCCGTTGACCGTGAATTCAAACGTGGCCATGCTATATCCCTCCGGCTGGGGTAGTGCGCATCCATGCCTGCGCTGACAAAGGAAGCCAGCTGACGGGCTATGACAGTGTAAGGCGTGATGCGTGGTCCCAGCACGCTGACTTGCCCCGATTGTAGTGCAGCAGGTCGAGGAATGCGACCGTGGATTCTTCGGCCCTGCGGCGCCAATGCTCTGTTCCCACAAGCCTCCTTGGGGATTGCGGGAACCGTTCCGTCGGAATGGTGAAGACGCGCCGGCTACCTAGAAGGTTATGCCCACCAGCACTTCCAGTTGATTCGGGCTAAGCCGGGCATCCAACGCGTCGGCCCCGGAATAGAGTGGGACGCCACGACGCCACCGCGTATACCGAATCTCCGGAGCAATCTTGATGCGGCCAGGGCCATTGCGTACGCCCGCTCCGATCAACAGCCCCGTGGTCGTTTCACGGTCGTTACCCAAACCCAGAAACCCTGTGGCGGTGCTACGAATATTCAGGCCAGCCGAAAGAAATGGCTGAATCAAAGGGTTGCGACCAAGCGGGTAACTCTTCAGCATGATCGGGAATTCCCAGGAATTGAATCGACCATCTGCCACGCTGCCACCAATCGCACTATTCCCGTCAATGCGGAAGCCTAGCCGCTTGTAGAGGGCATTGGCCTCCACGGCAACCCCACCCGGCAGATTCAACGCGGCGACGCCCCCTATGGAAAACGGCACTGTGCGGTCCTCCTGGGCATCGACCAGGTCATTCAGCGGAGCGCCCACCTTCACACCTAACTCGAGCATCTGTGCGGAAACCGGCAGCGAGATCCCAACGAAACTTGTTGTGGCGACGACGGCATACAGGGCGAAGCGGCGAACAATCTGGCCAAAACGCGGGCGTAAAAAGGAATTGGACACGAACATCACTACCGATGATCCCATGCGTTACCGACAGAGGGAAAACCATCCAGGTTTCGTAAAAAAGCCCGCAATCGCCGTTTCCATCGGCGATTGCGGGCTTTCGTATCTATCAGATCTACAAAATTTGGCAACACGCAGCGCCAACAACGGCGCACTAGCCGTCGCTTAGCTGCCGGTAATCTGCTTGGCAATGTCGTTGTACAACACAAACACCATCAGTGCCAGCAGGAAAACAAAACCGACCCGGAACATCATTTCCTTCACGTGCAAGGAAAGGTCCCGACGTACGGTCATTTCCACCAGAAGCAAAGCAATGCTGCCGCCATCCAAAACCGGGATGGGCAGCAAGTTCACTACTGCCAGGTTCAGGCTGACCATGGCCATCAGCCCAAAGAACGACATCGCGCCTTGGCGCGCGGCAGACTTCGAAAGCCGTGCGATACCGATGGGGCCTTCAATGGTCTTGGCCGACATCCGCTGCTGCACCAGCCCTTTGAAGAACCGCAGAATCATGGTGGCGTAGCGCGCGTTGCTTTCCAGCGACATCTTTAGCGCGGGCACAAAGGCCAGGCTGCTGATTTCCCGTCGCGGCGACATGCCGACGCCTAACATCCAACGTGTCTTGCCATCCACCTCTTCCTGTCGTGGAGAGATGGTCACCGTGTGTTTCTGTCCTTCGCGTTCGAAGACCAGTTCCATCGGCTGGCCCTTGTTGCTTTCCACCAGTTTCGGCAGACCATAGGTCGACCGGATGGGCGTTCCGTTCGCCGCCACCAGAATGTCGCCGGGCTGCAATCCTGCTGCTTCCGCTGCGGAACCTTCCCGCACGTTACCCACCTCGACATCGTTGTCCTCGCGCCAGCCAGCAAAGCCCATGCCCAGCGCTTCATCAAATTCCGGCGTCAACGTCGCGGGAATTTGTGACCCGCCCCGTTGCACCACCACCTTGATCGGATTGCCGGCGTTAAAGCTCTCTGCCTCTTTCAAATCGTCCCAGGAAGGATTCTTCTGGCCATCGATCTCAATGACCTGATCGCCCTTCTGAATACCTGCCTTCGCGGCCGCTTTGCCTTCATCCACATAGCCGATGACCGCATTCAGATAACTATCCGAAGGCTTGTCGTACCGCACCATATAGAGCCCGGTCAGCAGCACCACGGCCAGAATGACGTTCATCAACGGACCAGCCAGCACGATAATCAGCCGCTGCCATCGGGGTTTGTTCGAAAAGGCGCGCGGGTCGGTCGTGACTTCCTCGCCAGGCTGCTCCCCGGCCATTTTCACGTAGCCGCCGAAAAGAATCGCAGAGAACCGGAAGTCCGTTTCACCCCGGCGGAAGCCGAATAGACGCGGGCCAAAGCCCACGCTAAACACGTCCACCTTGACGTCGCACATCACGGCTGCCCAATAGTGGCCCAACTCGTGGATGACAATCATCACCCCGAGCAGAACCAGCATCCACCAGACGCTCTCAAAAAACTCCATAAACCTTTTCGGTCTCCGTTTCGGAACTCGTTCGATGCAGCTTGGCTACCCGAAGGCGGCCGTATATACCTAGATCTGCGGATCTCTCCGCTGATCGGCTACCAGGGGGGCTCAGTGTCCCGCAGGTGGTAGCGCTCCTGGAACAGTGACGGCGCCTAGATCGTAACGCGGCGTTGCTCTGCCAGACGGCGCGCCACTTCCCGGGCCGCCCTGTCCACTTCCAGAACCTCATCTACCGTAGTCAGACGGCGCGAAGGCGCCTGATGTAAGGTTTCGGCGACAATGGACGCGATATCCATATACCCAATCCGTCCTTCCAGGAAAGCCTCCACGGCAATCTCATCGGCCGCATTCAATATACATGTAGACGCTCCACCCGCCTCCTGGGCTTCGTAAGCCAAGCGAAGTAGTGGAAATCTTTCCCAATCCGGGGGCTCAAAGTCCCATTGGCGAGCCTGCGTCCAGTCAATCCGGGGCACCGGAGCCTCATCCCGTTCTGGCCAGGTCATCGCATATTGAATCGGCATGCGCATGTCCGTCGCACAAATCTGCGCGATCACGCTGCCGTCGTTATACTCCACCATGGCGTGAATCGAAGACTGCGGATGCACCACGACATCCACCTGGGCAGGCGGCAAATCGAAGAGCCAGCAGGCCTCAATCACCTCAAAGCCTTTATTCATCAGCGTAGAGGAATCAATGGTGATGCGCTGCCCCATTTTCCAGGTAGGGTGATTCAGCGCTTGCGCCGGAGTAACGGATTGCATTTCCGCCAGCGACGTCTTACGGAAAGGGCCGCCGGATGCAGTAAGAATCAGCTTACGCACGTCCTTCATGGCTCCGGCTCTGAGGCATTGATGGGCGCCGTTGTGCTCGCTATCGACAGGAACCAACTCGGCGCCGTGTTCGCGGACGGCAGCCATCACCATCTCGCCACCGGCGACCAGGGTCTCTTTGTTGGCCAAACCCACACGCTTCTTCGCGCAGATCCCGGCATAGGATGCCGGCAGTCCAGCCACGCCAACAATGGCGGAAATCAGAATATCGGTTTCGGGCGCCGCCGCCACTTGTTCCTGCGCATAGCGGCCAATTTCGAGGGCAGGGAACTGAGATTCGGACAATCCCCTGTCCGTGAGCGCCGATTTCAGGCTCTGCCGGACACTTTCATCGCCCACCACCGCGACCTTCGGACGAAACTGCAGAATCTGCTGAGCCAGCAAGGAAGCATTTTTCCCAGCAACCAGAGCATGGACGCTGTATTTGTCGGGATTTCGTTCGATGATATCGAGCGTACTTAGCCCGATCGATCCTGTACTGCCCAGGATGGTGACACGTTTCATAAGGGGTAAAGTCCAGAGTTCTGCGTCCCGAGCCTCGCCAAAACCGTAACGGAAAACCATACCGGGCGAGCGCCGAACGCGGCGAGCGGCGAGGGAGTCCGCCACCGTTCCCGTGGCAAGCGCTGTGCAGAAGGAACGTACTCATTGTAGCGAAGCCGCACGCAGCCACGGATAGTGATCCTCGCCATGCCAAGCTGCCAACTTTGCAGAGATAGTCCGCAGGAGCCTGCAATCCGAAAGGCCCAGCGGGCCGACAGAATCATGTTGCCATGGGTGGAGCGACTAACAGGAGTGGAACCCGTGGATTCCATAGCCTAAAGAACAGAGCCCTGAAAGGGCGACACATCAGACCGTAAACTTACAGAACAGATGGCTCAGGCCAGCCGGCTTCTCCGATCTGGGGCGCGCCGCGGACTGCGCGGTGAGGACAAAGGTGTCATCGAGGTCAACATGTGGAAATTAACCATTTTGATTTGCGTTGTCCTTCTCTCAACTCCGTGGAATGCCCGTTCTGAAGAGCATCCCGTTCTCGACGTTTGTGCCATCATGGGGGCCCTTGACAAGTACGATGGGCATTTCGTCGCCGTACAAGGTGAGATCCTCGTTGGTAGGCATGGAGCCGCGTTAGTTGCTGATAACTGTAGTGGAGAGAACAAGCGTCGTACCCTGGCCATCGCATCAACAGGAGATGAGAGGTTCCAGTATGATGTTACCTATAAAACAGATAGCGAGATGATGGGGAAAGTTTTGGATATGGAAAGATCCATCGCGGCAGTCAAAAAAGACAGCAAAGGTCATGCCGTAGTAACTGGGATCATATATATAAACCGACGCCAACCGGAACATGCTTATCGCTCAGAAGGGAAAGGTGGCATCTTGATTGTTAAAGACATCGTGACGTATACGGCAATTCCAGATTCGAAACTGCTTGGGAGGGAAGAGGTGACGTCTGTCAGCAAAGTGACTCAACCGTAGATACTGTCCTAATCAGGCTCCTGGAGACTCGTATTTTCGCGAAAACGTCGTACGACGGATGAATAGCTTGTCCCGGAGAAAACGGGAGATTCTCAGCAAGGGGTGTGCGTAATGTCGATATTCTCGATTTTAAAATGTTTCGCGCTCATTTTTGTTGGGTCTCTTTTCCCTACTTATCCACAGCTAAGTGCACAAGTCAGCGTATGCCATGTCCTTCAGGATAGAGCGGCATACAGCGGGAAAAACGTATGCATCATGGCATATTACGCTCCTCCGCGGAACGGTTTGTTTGATGTGGATCGCGATAAGACAATGCTCGAAGGAGGGCGTTTGTGGCCAAAGTTGGTCTACCTGAACTTCCCATTTGAAGCTCCTCTCATTCGCCCGGATAAATCAAATATTGACAGAGTTGCGATCACGGCGACGCAGTTCTTGGATTTGTTAAAACAAATTCGCCATGTAGATGGATATTTTCTTGTACACGGCATATTTTGTGGGAAATTTAAAACAAAGGAATCTTTTGACAAGCTTGAAATAATCGATGGTGTGGAGAGCCTACCCGGTGGGTTCGGGGATCAGAACTGTTGTCCGGCCGAGATGGACGTTGAATCTATTAGGCTGAAGTCGATTCAGTTTGGTAAAGAACTGGAGACCCGTCACAAGTAGGTAAGGGCCCTTGTCAGCATCTGTAAAATCTGCCAAACGGCCTTGGGCATATGTCTTCGGCCCGTGGCTGGACGCAGGTCGGTGCCACTCATAAACGAGGCCCGCGCAACATTGATAGGTAAGCAGAGAAAGGGCGGACGCTAAATCCTATGACGATTGCTGCACTGGTGTTGGGGGCGTTTGTAATGGTTCCAACGCTGCTGTTGCTGTTGTCCTGGCAACGTCCTACCCGCAACAGCGAAAGAATCTGTTTGCTTCTGCTTTCCGTCAGCTATGGCTGGTTCTTGGCTGCTCTGGTCGACGCGAAATTCTTCCTCGGTCCTTCTTACTCTGCAATGAGGTTTTGGATTGAGGTCCTAAATGTTCTCCACGGTGTAGTGATCGGCGTTCTTGGTGTCCGACTACACTTCCGAAGTCCAATAGGAACAGCTACCGTGTGGATATCGATCTGTTGGTTCGTCGCTCTATTGATAAGCCATTCAGCGTGATTTGTCGCCGACACTCCCCTGTCAATGCCTCGTGGCAAATCCGACGCAGGGCCTGTCGTATCCCGACGCAAAGTCCCTCGCACCAAAGCCGCTCGCACACCTTCGCAGAAACAATCCACATTCCGACACAAAATCTGGCCACAAAGCGCCAACGGCGCGACACCAAACCCAAGCCTGGGGTGAAGCGACCAACGGGAGCGAGAACCCCAGGTCACGAACAAGAAAAGAAGAGCGCTGAAAGTGCGAATTCACCATAAAAAAGCAGCGGCGAAGCCTCCACGTCGCGCCTGCCCGTTGGCGGGCGCGACCCCAATGGGCCGCACAGCATCACAAACCCCACTGCTGGCATAAAATCCGCCCCGGCAGTTCCGCAGTCCCAAAATCGCTAACCGCCGTGCCCTGAACAACTTCGCGCCCGCAGCCCACAAAACGCCAGGAGCCCCACCCGTACAATGGCGCGAGGTCACCAACATGTCCACAGCCACCATCACCGCACGCAACCGCGATAACGCCCGCCACTCCACCGGACCCCGTACTGCGGAGGGCAAGGCGATTTCATCGCAGAACGCGCGCAAACATAGCTTTACCGTCGCTACGCATCAAATCCTGGCCACCGAAGATCCGGCGGAGTACGCTGCGTTCGAAGACGAAATCATCACCATCTACGATCCGAAGACCCAGCGCGAACACCTGGCCGCGCGGGACATCGCCCATTGCCGCTGGGCGCTACGCCGTTTCGACGAAGCGGAAGTCGCCCTCCTGGACACCTTCCTATCCGAAGAACCCCTCGGCCTCCAGTGCATCGCGGGTCACGGCGAACCGGTGCCCACCGCGCTCGTTTCGCTAGATCTCCTCCACCGTTACCGTCGACCCTGGGATCGCCGCCACCAGCAATCCCTCCGCGAATTCAACCAGGCCCGTCAGGACCGTATCCGCGAAGAGCGTCTTAACATCATCAAGGAACGAGCCACGATTCTCCACGAACGCGAAGTCTGCAAACAGGCCCTGCAACAGCATAAGCAAGAAGCAAACCAGTCGAACCTCGCGAGAGAAGACCGTCAGATGCAGCACGTCGAAATGCTGCTAGGTTTCCACCCACAAACAAGCACACCTGCAAGCCCTGGCTTCGTTTCGTCATCCGCGCCATCGCGCTCGAAAAACAAGATGACGGTGGCATAGATCCCCAGCACGCCGAGCAAGAAACGCGCTGGGGGACGTGCCATCGCATGGAGCCTTGTTCGTATCTCCCCTCCCATACAACTACAGACAGAACGACTACTGTTAGGCGCCTCACGGCAGAATGGATGACCGCAGGCTTGCTCGTTACTCGGGGCACGCCTGCCACGACATCTACTTATTTCCGCAGGTTGTGGTAGATTCTCTTAAAAATTACAGATCATTAACAGTGATCTTCGCTCGCGCGCCAGCCGTGCAACCGCCTAGGCCCACGCGCCCCTGCGAGTTCTTGGGAAGTGCTGCCTAGCCCCGCGTGATGTCCGTTGGAGGCGCGCTTTAGGCGCAGCGAAGAGGCGAAACTACAGCTGAATAACGGCACGTCCCCCTAGAAAATGCCATGGCTTGCCGTGGCTGAACCACCAGCCTATACTGGCTATGTTGAGATGCGATAATTGAACATGTCCACTGACGCAGTAAAATATAGGCAGATCTACGACAAAATCAAGCAGGACATTGACAATGGTACCTACCTGCCAGGGCAAAGGCTGCCTAGCGAGAACGTTTTGGCGCGCGTTTCGGGCTTTTCCCGCATCACGGTCAACCGCGCTTTGCAGGAGTTGCAGGTGGACGGGTACATTACCCGCCGTGCTGGTTCCGGGTCCTACGTCAGTGAGCGTCCCATTCAACCCCAAAGCTTCGGGCTGCTAATCCCTGAACTCGGCAAGACAGAGATTTTCGGCCCCATCTGCCAGGGCATGGTGGATGCGCAGCAAAGTGATCATTACGCCCTGGTTTGGGGCAGGTCGATTGCTGACGCCGAAGCCACGGAAATGCAGGCGCGGGATGCCGTGAATGGGTTGATTTCCCGGCATGTCTCTGGCGTCTTCTTTGCTCCCCTGGAATCCAGCGCACAAAGTGATCGCATCAATCGCACGATTACCGACATGATTGATCGTGCCGGCCTGGCATTGGTGCTGCTTGATCGCGACGTCACCATGTATCCCAACCGCAGCAAATACGATGTTGTGGGCATCGACAATCGGCGGGCCGGCTGTATCTTGACCCAGCACCTGATGAGCTGTGGCAGCGAGCGCGTCGGCTTTGTGGGCCGTCCGCAGATGGCGCCGAGCTGTCTGGGCCGCGCCGCGGGCTATGTGGATGCCGTTCTGGGATCGCAATCCAAGGGAGCCAACCCCTTCGTCGAACGTCTGGAGCCAAGCGACCACAAGCAGGTGAAAGAGTTCATCGAGCGGATGCGTCCGGATGGCGTAGTTTGTTCCAATGACCGAACCGCTGCGGAATTGATTGGGACACTGACGGACTTGGGTATCAAGGTGCCTGACCAGATTCGAATAGGAGCCTTCGATGATGTGCGCTACTCTCACCTGGTTTCCGTACCGCTGACCACGATCCGGCAGCCATGCGCCCAACTGGGGGCAGCAGCAGTCCGTGCGATGATCGAGCGGCTTCGCGAACCCATGATGTCCGCGCGTGATATTCACGTGGATTTTAAACTGATCGTGCGGCGGTCTTGCGGCGCGAATCGGTGGGTAGATACCCACCCGGTAGATGGTGTAGCGGGTTATGAGAACGGCCACTTAGACCCTGTGGATGTCCAAAGCTAAGCGCTGGCAGCCAAGGATAGCGAAGCGCGTTGTGTGAAGTGCGGCAAGGAATGTGGGGATCAAGCGGTCAAGCACTAGGCCTGACCGCTTGATTTCGTGAATATCCGGCCAGAGAGATCGGGTGGACGACCCTCTGTTATGTCGCCGGAGCCTCTTCGTTCTTGGTGTGTGGATCCGCGCTCAGTTTTGCTCGCAATCCAATAGTGAGTCCCACGATAACAAGCGAGCAGATGGGCAGCACCATGAGGGCTGTCTGAAGACCTTCCGGATCAGTGCCTGCGATCCCTCCGATCAGTGGTGAACTGAGAGCCAGTCCCGTGAATCCGCAGGTAATGGTGAAACCAATCGCGGTTGCCGTACCGCTGCGGAATAAGTCGCCAACAATCGAAACAGTAGTGGGAAACACGGGCGCCATTGCCACTCCCGCGCAGAACACCGTAAGCGCCGCCATCGTCGGATCCGACACATGAAGAATCGCAAAGGTGCTCAGAGCCATTAGCATCGCTGATCCCATCACCACCGTCAGTGGGCGAATCTTGATCAGGATCGGCGCGACGGCAACTCTGCCCAGAAGCAATCCCAAGGCAAAGCCCAAAGACAGGATGTTGAGGGCTGTGGACTGCGCTAAGCCCTGGCTCATCAGGTACTTCACCAGCCAATTCCAAATGCCAAACTCGCAGGCTGTGTAGAGCATCGTAATCAGGGCAAGGACGTAAAGAATAGGCCTTCGGAAGACCTCGCTGGATGCTCCTTCCTGTCCGGTCGATATTGGGGGTGGCGGAATCTTCAGGAACAGGTGCACAACGAAGGTAACGGCCGTGATGGCCGCTGCGCCATATGCCACGCGGATCGCGTCACCAGCAAGTAGGTTTCCCGCCACGAATGGTGTCAGCAGACCTCCCAACCCCACGAAAACGTTGAGGAAGTTCAACACCATGGCACGTTTGGTCTCACTTACATCGCTGCCAAGTGC
>Ga0182745_1000155_pt1 | contig 91209 bp, 78 predicted proteins | sample eDN3rd30CKraftBY_FD_128523 | JGI IMG/M metagenome (GOLD analysis project Ga0182745, IMG submission 128523) | Enriched backyard soil microbial communities from Emeryville, California, USA - eDNA 3rd pass 30_C Kraft BY (version 2) (version 2) | ecosystem: Environmental > Terrestrial > Soil >...
CTGCCGGGCATCGGGCGGCTGCTGGTCGATGCCATCGTCCAGCGCGACTACCCGGTGGTCCAGGGCTGCCTGCTGTTCGTGGCCTTCATATTCGTCATCGTCAACCTGGTCGTGGACCTGCTCTACGCGGCCCTCGATCCGCGCGTGCGGGTGTAACCATGCACCAACGGCTCACCTTGGGTGGAACCATCGGCGCCGGACTGCTCGGTGCCATGCTGTTCATGACGCTCGCCGGGCTGATCGCGCTGCCCTACGATCCGGTCGCGCTCGATTTCAATCAGCGCCTGGTCGCCCCCTCCGCGGCGCACTGGTTCGGCACCGACCAGTTCGGCCGGGACGTGCTGAGCCGGGTGGTGCTGGGAGGACGCGGCAGCCTGCTCATCGCTTCGCTCACTGTGCTGTTCACTGTGGTCATCGGCCTGCCGCTCGGCGCGCTGCTGGCCTATGTCGGCGGCTGGGTCGAGCGCGCCGGCATGATCGTGCTGGACGCCTTGCTGGCATTTCCGAGCCTGCTGATCGCACTGGCCATCATGGCGGTGACCGGCCCGTCGCAATCCGGCTTGATCATCGCATTGACCATCGCCTACACGCCCGGCGTCGTCCGTGTCACCCGTTCCGTGGCGCTGAGCTTGCGCGAAACCGCCTTTGTACAGGCCAGCGAGGTACTGGGGCACACCACCGGTCACATCGTGTGGCGGCACGTCATGCCCAATTGCGTCGCGCCAGTCGCAGTGTTGGCGACCACGTTGTTTGCCTCGGCGCTGCTGTCCGAAAGCGCCCTGAGTTTCCTGGGCCTGGGCGTGCCTCCGCCGGCTCCCACCTGGGGCGGCATGCTGGCCGATGGCCGCTCGTTCCTGTCGGAAGCCCTCTGGCTGTCGCTGTTCCCCGGCATCGCCATCGCGCTGTCCCTGCTCGGCAGCAACATGCTGGGCGATGCGTTGCGCGACCGGCTGGATCCTCGCATGCGCTCCATGGGCAATGCCGCATGAGCCACGTAACGCAAACTCCACATCCATCGGCACTGGTCGAGGTTCGCAACCTCACGGTGGTCGCGGGTGCACGCACCTTGCTGCACGACATCTCCATCGACGTTCATGCCGGCGAAGTGGTCGCCGTGGTAGGCGAGTCGGGTTCGGGCAAGAGCACGCTGGCCCGCTCCATGATCGGCCTGTTGCCTGGCGAAGTACGCACGACCGGCGGCCGAGTCACGATTGCCGGCACCGACCTGATGTCGCTGCAAGGACGCCCGCTGCGCGAGTTGCGTGGCCGCATGACCGGGATGGTGTTCCAGGAGCCGATGACCGCGCTCAATCCGACCATGCCGGTGGGCCGGCAACTGATCGAAGCTTGCTGCACCCATGCCGGCGTCAGCCGCCCGGAAGCTTTGGAGCGGGCCACGGCCATGCTCGAGCGGATCCGCATCCGCGACCCGCAGGCAGCCCTGAAGCGTTACCCCCATGAATTCTCAGGCGGCATGCGACAACGACTGATGCTGGCGGCAGCACTGCTCCACCGGCCACGCCTGTTGATCGCCGACGAGCCGACCACGGCGCTCGATGTGATCGTACAGCGCGAAGTACTGGATCTCATGCGGGAGCTGGTGAACGAGATCGGAGCGGCCATGCTGCTGGTGACCCACGACCTCGCCGTGGTCGCCGCCTATGCCAACCGGGTCGCGGTGCTCGACGCCGGGCACAGTGTCGACTGGGGTTCGGTGCAGGATGTGATCCTTCGGCCGCGCGAGCCGCGGGTTGCACGACTGCTGTCCGCACTGCCAACTGGCCGACGCCAAGCCCTGCCGGCGACGGTCGAGAGCGCCGCACCCATACTTACGGTCGATCAAGTTTCCATCACTTATGCCGGTCGTCGCGAACTGCCCTGGAAACCACGCACCAGCAAGGCAGCGGTGCAGAACGTCAGTCTGCAAGTCAGGGCGGGCGAGACATTGGCCATCGTCGGCGAGTCCGGCTCGGGTAAAACCTCGCTGGCGCGTTCGCTGGTCAGGCTGCTGCAACCAAGTTCGGGAACGGTGAGCTTCGCCGGCCAGGATCTGTCGTCGCTGCATCACCGCGCATTACGCGAATGGCGCCGTCAGCTCCAGATCGTTTTCCAGGATCCCGCCTCGGCGCTGGATCCACGGCTGACCGTGCTGCAGACCGTTGCCGAAGGCCTGAAATCGCGCAACGGCGATCGTCCCGGTTGGGTACGACAACGCGCCACCGAGCTGTTGCGGGAAGTGGGGCTGGAGCAACGCTACCTGGATGTCCTGCCCCATCAGTTGTCCGGGGGACAACGCCAGCGCGTCTGCATCGCGCGTGCTCTTGCGCCAGAACCACGTTTGCTGGTTGCCGATGAGGCGGTCTCGGCTTTGGACCTGTCGGTGCAGGCACGCATCCTGGACCTGATCGAAAGCCTGCAGCACAAGCATGGTTTCGCCTGTGTTTTCGTTACCCACAACCTGGCGGTTGCCGAGCGCATCGCCGATCGCATCGCGGTGCTGTATCGGGGCGAGCTGGTGGAATACGGCGCGACGCAGCAGGTACTGGATGAGCCGGCGCATCCGTATACACAGGCATTGCTGGCCGCCTCGCTCGAACTGTGCGCGGCCGGGTCAGGCAGGTTTGAGTTGCGCAGCCGCCAGCCAGTCTCGGGGGAAGTCGCATCATGATCAAAGTGAAGACGCTGCACGCGCTGCACCAATGGCTCGGCCTGGGCCTCGGCGTCTGGCTGGCCCTGGTGGCGCTGACCGGGCTGGTCTGGACCGTTTGGGACGCGGTCGCGACCAGCGATGAGCCGGTGCCATCGACACCGTGTGTCGAAGCAGCCGGAAGCGCGAACTGGCGTGCAACGCTGCGAGCCCACGGCGAACGGATCGTCCGGCTGGATGCGCTGGACGGCGGGTTCCAGCAATTGCGCGTCACCATCATGGATCAGGATGGCGCCAAACACATCCGTCATGTCGACCGATGCTCGGGCGCGATCGTCCCGTCCCCGGACGCCTGGGAAAGTTTCTTTTCGGCGGTCACCTGGCTGCATGGCTCCTTGATCCCGGGCGCCATCGGCAAACTGTCGATCGGCTTGCTGGGAATACTCACCTTCGTTTCCATCGCCATCGGGGTATGGCTCTGGTGGGTGCGCAACGGCCGCTCGCTGCGCAAGGCGCTGGCGATATCCTCGTCCCGGCAGGGCCTGGTGCGCTTGCGCAGTTGGCATTACGTCGCCGGTGCATTGGTCACCCTGCCAATGGCACTGGTGGTAGCCTCGGGCACTCTGCTCGCCTATTCGCCCTGGCTGACCGAGACACCCGCGATCGGCTCGCACTGTATCGATCAGGCCCAGAACCCTCAGGCCAGTATCCAGGGGCTGGGACCGTACCTGGATTCCGTACAGCGCCTGGTCGGGGAACGGATGCCGGACGGCGCCATCCGCAGCATCCGGCTCGACGCCAAGAACTGCGTCGCCCGGATCTACGCCCAGTCCCGGTCGGTGACACCCGCTTCGCTCAACGACCGGTTGTGGATCGACCTGCCGGGCGAACGTGTGATCGCGCATGTGCGTGGCGCCGAAACCGGGGTCGGCTATCGCGGCTCGGCATGGGCATTGGTCTTGCACAGCGGCGAGCTGTTCGGCCGGGCGGGCTGGCTGCTGACGCTGGCCAGCGGGATTGCGCTGTTCGGGCTGACGGTGACCGGCGCCTGGATCTATTTCTGGGCCAGAAAAATGCAGGCGCAAGTGCGTGCCGGCACCAGAAATCGCGCCGCCGGGTAAGTTAAAGTAAGCACTATCGAGGCGACCTGGTCGGTGAGAGGACATGACATGCCAGCAGTGAAGGCCGCCCGCAAGAAACCGCGGGCGAGAAAGAGCAGCGCTGTGCTGCGCGGCCAGCTGGCCCGACAGATCCTTCAGTACGTGCGCGAGTCGGGTCTGGGCCAGGGCGACGTGTTGACCGAACGGGCGCTGGCCAGCCACTTCAACCTGTCGCGCTCCCCGGTGCGCAATGCACTGCGCCTGCTGACCGAACAGCGCTTCATCACCTTCTCGTCGGCGGAGGGCTACCACGTCGCACTGAGCCGCGATGAACTCGAATCCCGCTCCGTGGATGTGCCCGACACCACCGCCGATCAGCTGTACATGACCATATTGCGCGACCGCTTCGCCGGCCGCATCGAAATCCAGATCGGCGAATCGGAACTCAAGCGCCGCTACAACGTTTCCAGCGGCCTGCTGATGAACGTGCTGCTGCGCATGTTCGACGAGGGCCTGATCCGACGCAGCCAGGGCCACGGCTGGATTTTCACGCCCATGATCACTTCGGTCGCCGCGCAGGTCGCCAGCTACGAGTTCCGGCTGGCGCTGGAACCGGCCGCCATGCTGTCACCACGCTACGAAGTCGATGCCCAGCAGTTCGAACGCCTGTACGCCGAACAGACCCGGCTGGCGCAGGGCGACTGCACTGGCCTCACCAGCCAGGATTTCTTCGAGCTCAACACCCGTTTCCACGAAACGCTGGTCAGCTTCTCGCAGAACGAATACCTGCTGCAGGCCGTCCGCCAGCACAACCAATTGCGCCGCGTGGTCGAGTACGAATCGTTTCATCAACGGGCCCGCGTGTCCGACTCGGCACGCGAGCACCTTGCCGTGCTCGACGCGATCAAGAAAGGCGACCGCGAATGGGCCGCCACCCTGATGCGGCGCCATCTGCAGGTCGCCGGCGAACTGTTGAGCGCATTCAAGGCTCGGCAGGCGTCTGCAAACCCGGCAACCTGAGCGGCATGGCCCGCCTTCACCCGGCCTGTCGATGACAACCCTTCGACTCGCCGCGTAACTCTCCTATCCCGATGTCGGCATCACGAAGCCGCCATCGAGGCGGGAGCGGGACTTAGGCCAGCGCTGCGTCACGGTTTTCACCCGGGTATTGAAGCGAATGCCTTCAGTGCCGTACGCGTTGTGATCGCCGAACAGGGAATGGCGCCAACCGCCGAAGCTGTAGAACGCCATCGGCACCGGAATCGGCACATTGATGCCGACCATGCCGACTTCGATGTCCTGAGCGAAATCGCGGGCCACTTCGCCGCTGCTGGTAAACACCGAGGTGCCGTTGGCGAACGGATGACTGTTGATCAGCTCGACTGCCGCCGCAAAGGTCGGCACCCGGACCACGCCCAGCACCGGCCCGAAAATTTCGTTCTTATATATATGCATTTCTGGCGTTACGCGGTCGAACAGGGTCGGGCCGAGGAAGAAGCCCTGCTCGAACCCCGGCACCACCAGCCCTCTGCCATCCAGCACCAGCTGTGCCCCCTCGGCAACGCCCTTCTCGATGTGACCGCGGACATTGCGTAGATGGTCGGCGGTGACCAGGGGTCCCATTTCGACGTCCTTGGCATCCGAAGCGCCCACCTTGAGCGTGGCGAGCCGCTGCCGCAGCAACCCGATCAGCGCGTCGGCGGTTGCGTCGCCCACTACGACGGCAACCGAGATGGCCATGCAGCGCTCGCCCGCCGAGCCATAGGCCGCGCCCACCAGGGCCTCGCAGGCCCCTTCCAGATCGGCATCGGGCATGATGACCATATGGTTCTTGGCACCGCCGAGCGCCTGCACGCGCTTGCCGTTACGGATGCCCTGTTCCTGCACGTAACGGGCAATCGGTGTCGAGCCCACGAAACTGACCGCCGCGACGCGCTCATCGTTCAATAGGGCATCGACCGCGACCTTGTCCCCTTGGACCACGTTGAATACGCCGTCAGGCAGTCCCGCCTCTTGCAACAGCTGCGCGAGCCACAAGGAAGCGGATGGATCGCGCTCCGATGGCTTGAGCACGAACGTGTTGCCGCAAGCCAGTGAGATCGGGAACATCCACAGCGGCACCATGGCCGGAAAATTGAACGGGGTAATGCCGGCGACCACGCCCAACGGCTGACGCATGCTGAAGCAATCGACACCGGTGCCGACATTGTCGCTGAACTCGCCCTTCAGCAGGTGCGGGATGCCACAAGCGAACTCGATGACCTCAAGTCCGCGCTGCACCTCGCCGGTGGCGTCCGGTACCGTCTTGCCATGCTCGCTGGAAATGATTCTGGCCAACTCAGCCTTGCGCTGATCCAGCAGCACACCGGCGCGATTCAGGATTCGGGCGCGGCGCAGCGCCGGGGTCTTCGACCAGCCGGCGAACGCCGCCTGTGCGGCAGCGACCGCGGCCGTTACGTCGGCCTCGTTGCTGAGGCGCAGCGACCGGGCGACACGCCCGGTGGCCGGTTCGAAAACCGGCGCCTGGCGCTCGACGCCCGTGGCGATGACCCGGCCGGCGATCCAGTTACCAATCACTTGGGTTGCAGAGCTCATACAGTGTTTCCCTTAAAGCGCCTGCCGCAGCGCCTTGGCGAGACCGACGCCCATGTCTTTCAGTTCGGTCTCGGTGGCAATGAATGGGGGAGCGACAGCAATCGTATCGCCGGAAGCGCGTACCAGCAGTCCTTGATCCAGCGCCGCCTCGAATACACGGATGGCACGCAGGCCGGGCTTGCCGTCCACGGGTTTCAGTTCGAGCGCGGCGGCGAGGCCAAGGTTGCGCACGTCGGTGACCAGTTCCTGATCCCGCAGGCCATGCATGACATTCTCGAGCACCGGCGTCAACTGCGCCGCGCTCTCGACCAGCCGGTCCTTGACCAGCGTCTCCAAGGCCGCCTTGCCGGCCGCCATCGCCAACGGATGGCCGGAATAGGTGTAGCCGTGGAACAGCTCGATCGAATGCTCCGGTCCGGACATGAACGCGTCATAGATATCGGCGCGCACCAGCACTCCTCCGAGCGGGACGACGCCGTTGGTCGCCGCCTTGGCAAACGTCGTGAGGTCGGGCTGCACGCCGAAGAAATCCGCCGCGAACGGTGTGCCCAGTCGGCCGAATCCGGTGATGACTTCGTCGAAGATCAACAGGATGCCATGCCTGGTGCAGATCTCACGCAGCGCCTTGAGGTATCCGACCGGAGGCACGATCACGCCGGTGGAGCCCTGCATGGGCTCGACGATCACGGCGGCAATGTTCGAAGCATCGTGCAACTGCACGATACGCTCCAGCTCATTGGCCAGGTGAGTGCCCCATTCGGGCTGGCCACGGCTGAATCGCATGTGCTCGGGGTTGTACGTGTGAGGCAGATGGTCCACCCCACCGATCATCAAAGTGCTGAAGGTCTTGCGGTTGCCCGCGATGCCGCCCACCGACATGCCACCCAGGCCGACACCGTGGTAGGCGCGCTCCCGGCCGATGATGCGATGGCGCTGCCCTTCACCGCGTGCCCGGTGGTAGGCGACGGCAATTTTCAGCGCCGTATCGACGGCTTCCGAACCGGAATTGGCGAAAAACACCTTGTCGTCGGGCCGCGAGGCAAACTTGGCGATGCGCGCCGCCAGCTCGAAGGCTGGACGACTGCCCAGTTGGAAACCGGGGGCATAGTCGAGCGTGGCGACTTGTTGCTGCACCGCCGCCACCACCGCCGGATGACTGTGCCCGAGGGGAGTGCACCATAGCCCGGACAGGCAATCGAACACCCGACGGCCATCCTCCAGCGTGTAATAAGCGCCGGCCGCCGAGGCGAGCAGCTTGGGATGAGCCCTGAAATACCGGTTATGGGTGAACGGCATCCACCAGTTGGCGAGATCGCCGGCCGCCGGGGTTACTGCAGTCATGACCCTGCTCTGAAAATGAGTTGTGGTGAACCCTAAGCTGACGCAACATCGCGGCCACAGCCAGACACAGTGGCACGGCATTGCAGCAGCACTGTGTTGTAAATTTCGTCAGTACAGCAACATGAGGGCCGCAAGGGGCATCGATGTCGTTGGTGGAGCGAATTACCGAGGAGATACGCCAGGAAATCGCCACACTGGGGTTGCGACCCGGCACCCCGTTGCGCTCCGTCCGGGAGCTGAGCCGCCACCGGCACATCAGCCAATCCACCGCCGCCGATGTCTACAGCGCTCTGGTTGCCGCGGGTGTGGTGGAAGCGCGCAAGGGCACCGGGCATTTCGTGGCCCGTCAGCAACGCTCACCCCGTCGGCCGACCAAGGCCGAGTCGGCGGCGGACAGTCTCTGGACCGAACGCGAACAGGCGACCCTGCAACACATCGAAGTCGATGCGGGCTGCGGCTGGTTGCCTGCCGGATGGCTGTCGGGCGATGCATTGCGCTCGGCCATGCGGCGGGTGGCCCGCCTGGAAGACATCGACCCAAACGGCTATGGCAATCCTTACGGGCTGCCCGAATTGCGCGCGCACCTGGCTGCGGCACTGGAGAGCCGCAACATCGAAGCCACGGAACAGCAGATCGTACTGACCCACGGCGCCACCCAGGCGCTCGATCTGCTGATGCGGATCCTGCTGCGACCGGGTGATCTGGTCATCGTGGAAGAGCCAGGTTATCCGCCGTTGTTCGAGATGCTGAGGACGCTTGGCGTACGGCTTCTGGCGGTGCCGAGAACCGAGATTGGGCCGGACGTCGACGTACTGGCCAGACACCTGCGGCGCGCGCGACCCAAGGTGCTGTTCACCAACACCACGCTACAGAATCCCACCGGCACGACCACCTCGGCCGCCGTGGCGCACCGGCTGTTGGAGTTGGCCGACCGGCATGATTTCCAGATCGTCGAAGACGATATCTTCGGTCAGCTGACCCCTGGAACCCCGAGTACGCTCGCCAGCCTGGATCAGCTGCGGCGCGTCGCCTATGTGACCAGCTTCTCCAAGACCATCTCTCCTTCGCTGCGGCTGGGTTACGTTGCCGGCAGCGCTGCGACCGCCAAGATGCTGGCGCGCGCGAAAAGCACTTTGTCGCTCGCATCCAGCGAGCTGACGGAACACATTGCCCTCAACATCCTCGCGCATCGTTCCCATCGACGCAGACTGGATGCCCTGCGGCGGCGCCTGGACCGGGCACAGCTGGAGATAGCACCCCGGCTGGAAGCGGCCGGCGTGAAATTGAGCTACCGCCCTGCATCGGGCATGTTCCTGTGGGGCGAAATCAGCTCCGCCGAACCGGTCACCAAGTTGTGGCGCAGGGCGGCGGCCGAGGGCTTGCTGCTCGCCCCCGGCGAACTATTCCTGCCTCAATCCAGACCGACCAACTTCTGGCGCTTCAATGTGGCGCATTGCGATTCGCCGCGGCTTATGGAGTTCCTGCAGAAAGTGGCGCGCCGATAATTGGCGAACCGCCGCCGCAGCCAGCCGCAGCCTCACTTGTTCCAGATGAAGCGGCCATAGGCACGCGCCGTTTCGAGCGCCGCCTGCTTTGCATCGGCGATGACGCCGGAATACTCCAGGAAGTTGTGGGCCAGGCTGCCCTCGACGCGCAGTTCCACCTGCACGCCGGCGGCCTGCATGCGCCGCGCCAGGGCAATGCCGCTGTCGCGTATCGGATCGAATCCGGCGACCGAAATCAACGAAGGCGGCATTCGCCCCAACGTTGGCAGATCCACGACGTGCGTCAGTGGATCGCTGGTATCGAGCCCGTGCGGGAAGGTGTTCTCGATGGCGAAATCGATCAGCGGCAGGTCCAGCCCGAAGCCCTTGGCGAATTTCCTGGCCGAAGGATAGTTCATGCGGAAATCGGCGGCCGGATAGTACAGCAGCTGATAGACGGGCGGCGCACGCCCGTTCTCTATCTGCTGATTGCTCACGACTACGGACAGATATCCACCTGCGCTGTCGCCCCCCACGGCGATGCGGTGCGGATCGCCTCCGAACTCGGCAGCATGCTGCGCCACCCAATCATAGGCGGCGATCGCATCGGCGTTCGCCGCGGGATAAGGATGTTCGGGCGCCAGCCGGTAATCGACCGAAACCACGATGGACTCGGCCTCGTTGGCAATGACTTTCACGGTGCGGTCGACAGCCTTGATGCTGCCCATCACGAAAGCACCGCCGTGGTAGTACACCATCACCGGCAATGCTGTGTCCCGCTGGGTATGCGGCAGGTAGATCCTGATGGGCAGCAAGGTGCCATCCGGTCCAGGAATGCGCCGATCCTGCACGGATTTCATCGGTGCCGATGCCAGCGCCCGATAGGTCCATCCCAGGTCCACCGAGTCCCGGATCGCCTGACGCTGCGCCGGAATCTCCCACAGCTTGCGCGTCGCATCGAAATCATAGTTCTTTGCCGCCCACTGGAAGCGATACTGCAGCTTTGGATTGAGCACGTAGTCACCGCTGCGCGCCGGCGGCCCGTCGAGCTTGGCCGCGAAATAGGCGTCGGGCAGTTTCTGATAGAGCGCATCCAGCCGTGCGCGGTAGCTCACGTCGTCGGGCTGAGTGGCGACGAAGCCGCCCGCCCCGACCACCAGGATCGGCGCCAACCAGGTAACGATCCTGAACGCACGCCGCCGGGGACGCTGCGTACCTGTGCCGGTTCTCATGCTGTCGCTCCCCTTCAGTATCGTGACTCGATCGTTCCGCTAGCCAGTCTGCACGCTCATCCGCCGCGCCAGCTCGCCAGCGATCTCATCGAACGCCGCCCCAGCGGCGTCCACCAGCGTCATGTAGCCGAGAAAATTGTGGATCAGCGTCTCGAAACACCGATAGGTTACCGGGACACCGGCGGCTGTGAGCCGATCGGCATAGGCTTTACCCATGTCGCGCAGCGGGTCGTAGCCGGCCGTTACCACATAGGCAGGCGGCAGATCGCGAAAAGCCGCGTCCGGCGCCAGCAAAGGCGAGGCACGCGGCTGCAACGCGTCCTCGCGATTGGGGAGATGGTGACTCCTGAACCATTCCATGGTGGATCGATCGAGGAAATAACCCGAGGCAAAGGCCTTGGTGCTCTCGTAGAGATGGTCCACGGTGCTGAATGGCCGGTAATCGGTCACCGGATAAAGCAGCAGCTGGCACACCAGCGGTGACTCGAGATCACGCAGACACTGGGAAACAACCGCGGCAAGATTGCCTCCCGCGCTGTCGCCGGCCACTGCAATTCTGGCCGGTTCCACTCCGAGCCGCCGGGCGTGGCGCGACGCCCACCGGACCACCGCGAGAGCATCATCGACCGCCGCTGGATGCGGATGTTCCGGGGCCAGCCGGTAGTCCGGCACCAGCAACGTGCAGCCGGTTCGCTGCGCGAACAGGCGGGACTGCGCATCGTAGGCTTCGACATCCCCAACCACGAAACCGCCGCCGTGGAAATACACCACCAGCGATCCCGCCGCGCTACCTCCTTGTGGCACGTACAAGCGGGAGCGTACCGCTCCCGCCGGTCCCGGAATGTTCAGCTCCTCGACCCGCTCGACTGCCGCCGGCTTGGGACCGCGTGCCAGATAACGCTCGCGATAAGCAGCTCTGGATTCGGCGATCGGCAACGTGGCGATCGAAGGCGACTTCGCTGCTTTGGCGCTGGCGATCATCGCGGCAGCTTGCGGATCGAGTGGCATCACCCAACTACCTCGCTTCAATAATCGACCGTGTACTGCAGGCTGACCATGGCGCCCGGTCCTTTGGTGAACTGCTGCGCAGTCGCGGCACGCCAGGCATCGGGTGTGAAGTAATCCTCGTTGAGAAGATTCTGTACCCCCACGGTGAGCATGCCCGGCCCGACCTTGCCGGTAACACTGGCATCGATCAGCGTGAACCCTTCGACATCGGGATTGCCATAGCCGTCGGCATTGCCTCGCAGGCTCTGCGGGCGCGAGTACAACCCTTGCAGGCGCGCGGACCAATCCGGGTTGATCTTGAAGTCCACGAACGCAGTGATCTTGTCCGGGGCGAGCCGCGACGAATCCAGGTGACGATCGGCATGGGTCACATTACCGTCACCATTCGTATCGAGCCTGCCGAGCACGCGGCTGTAGGTCGCGCCGACTCTGGCGCGTTCGCCGAGCGAGGCATCGAGCGTCGCCTCGAACCCGTAGATTTCCTCGGGAGCCCGCACCACTTCCAGGGTCTGGCCGTTGAAGCTGGTCCCCAGGTCGGAGGTCGAGCGGAATGCCGCAAACGAGTAGTGCACCTCGCTCAGCGAGCCACGCACACCGAGTTCGTAGTTGTCGATCACCAGCGCCTTGGGCTTGAAACCGGCCACGGTCGGTAACGTCGTGGTCCGCAACACCCGGCCCAGATCGGCCACCGAGAAGCCTTGCGAGAAGGCGGCAAAGATGTCCAGGTTGTCGCGCGCATGAAATACCAGCCCCAGGTTCTTCACCGCCTTGCTGTACTTGAGTTTGCCACCCTGCACCTCCTGGCCGCCGAGCGAAATGGGATAGTAGAGGGGAATGGTGACGAAATCGTCGACGGTCAGACGCATGTCCTCGTAACGGAGCCCACCATTGAACGACAGCCAATCGTTGATGTCCCATTCAGCCTGGACGAAGGCGGCGATCGAGTCCTGCTTCAGGCGCGGCACGAATATCCTGCCGTTGGTGAGCGGCTGCACCGCATCGTCATATTGATAATCCACACCCCAGAGCAGATTCGCGCTCTTGCCCACTGGCGTGCGAATGTCGAGGCGCAAGCCGGAGCGGCTCGATTCGATCTCGCTCTGGCCGCCGCCCAGGGCAGGATCGGCGCGCGCCGCCGGATCCGGGAACTGCGGCCAGGGGAAAAACGAGAACATCGCGGTGTAGTCCGCATAATAGCCATTCACCGACAACGTACTGCCAAACACGTCGCTATCGGTGTAGGTCAACGACATGACCAGGTTCTCCGTCTTCTGGTCCTCACCAGGCGGCTTGGTGTGCACGGCCGGCGTCTTCACGTGGCGGAACACACCGACACCGCCGCTATAGTCGGTATCCTGTTTCATGCGATAGGCATTGATGAAGCCCTGCAGGCGCCGCGTCGCGTCGAAGTCATACGACAGCTTGCCGAACACATTGTAGCTGCGGGTATCGGCCAGGCCGCCTTGCAGCTGCGGATCAGGCGGAATCCGGTCGCCATCGGCATCGAAGAAGCTGCCCTGCTGCTCATAGAAGCCGCTTACCACGTAGCCCAGGTCGCCGGTACGCCCACCGATGTACTGCTGCAAGGTGTAGCGCATGCTGTCGGACGGATGGTCGGCCGAGAAACCCATACCGAGGCTGGTCTGGTAAGCCGTGGGTCCTTCGCCCGGTACGCGGGTGACGTAGTTTATGAGTCCTCCAGCGCCGCCAAGGCCATAAAGCGCGGTAGATCCACGAATGACCTGCACCGAATCGAGCGCGGAGGGTGCAATAAGCCGTGCATCTCTGCCACCGTCTCGCAAAGCCGTCGTCACCGGAACACCGTCGATGAACACGGCTGGCTTACGGCCGCGCATGGTCATGCCAAGGTTGCTCGCGCTGTTGGAAGACACGCCGTAGCCGGGGACGGTCAAGGACAGTATCGCGCCGATGTCGCTCGTGACTTTGGCAACCTCGGCTATCTCGGCCGCGGACACCACGGTCACCGAACCCGGCACGGATGACAGATTCGATGGAATGCGGGAACTCGAAACCACCACCTCTTCGACCGAGGAAGACGCAGTGGAATCGGACGGTGCGGCGCCGAAGGCGGCCCCACTCATACCAGTCAGGCAGCCGAGCACCACTGCAAACCTTGGCCGCCGCGCGGATCTGTTCATACCAGCCCCCTTGCAACTGTTCGTTTTCGAAGCTATCGATTTCAACGCGCCGCCGGCGAGATCCGTGGTCATCCGATGGTCTCGACGGGGCGTGCGCCCACATCGGTAAGGTTGTATTCGAAGTACTGCTCTGACCGGTACGGTACGGGCGCAATCCACATGCGTCCCTGGGCCACGTCCATGATGACCGTGGCCACAGTGGAAACCCGGTCTCCACCAAACCCAAGCGTGGCATCGCGACACACGGCGAAGGGACGGCCGAAACGATCGGCCAGCGCCGCGCGAAAATCTTCCGCGATCAGGGCGCCGTGGCGGTTCTCGAGGTATTCGCGCACTCTGCGCTCGCGGTATAGCGAATCAGGCGTGACCTGCAGACCCAGATCCTGCACACGAGCAGCGGCCCCGGACGTCATGAAGTGATTGGCGTGCACCAGCACACCTCGCTCGGCGTGCATCCAGAACACCGGCCCCGGGGTGGTCTCCAGATCGATCACTTCCCCGTCGCGGTGACTGACCACCATGTTGTTGGAGAAGGATCGCGGCGCATTGAGAATCTCGGCGATGCCATCGCGCAGATGACGGGCAAGTAAGACGCGACGTCGTACGCACGGAATGGGCACGCCCCCTTGTCCAGTGTCGAGTTCGCACTTGAGAAAATTGCCGGTCAAGGCGATACCGGCACTGTTGAGGCCGCAGCGGGCCAGCATGCCGGCCTCCGCCATGGTCAGGATGCGCATGCCATCCGGCATCGTCGCGCGTAGTACAACGACCGCTTCGTAACAATCGTCGCGCCAATCCCAGTTCTGCCCGTGCAGTACCTGCCCATGCCTGGTCGCCACCGGCATCGCCGCCACCGACGTGCAACCATCCTCGGGCAGCGCTTCTCCAGCCGACTGCGGCTCACCGTACAGCAACTCGGTGCGCGCATTGATCGCGACCAGGTCCTCGACCGGCCGGCCGCACCCCTCAGCCATGCCGTTCAGCTCGATCACCATCTCCCGGTCATAGGCGCCGATACGCTCGAGGATGGTGCGTGCGCGTGACCGGGCTTGCTTGCGCGATACCCCGACCTTCTCGAACGCGGGCCGGTAGATCGCCAAGGTGCGTTCGATCCGTTGCGCGGCCTGGCGGCCGTATTGGATGCCGCGCTCGAAGGCCGAACCGAAGGTATCGATCAGCGGAAAAGGAACGATATCCATGGTGCTGGCGGACGAAACACCTGTGCCGGCGATGAGCTGGACGGACTTCAGTTTGCTTTATGATTAATTAAAATACAATATTTTTTACAGCCCTGATCGCGGCGGCGCGATTTCTGCCATCATTTGGCTTCCGGTAGCCCACATAGACACCCCTCGCGTATGGCCCGTGAAGCATTGAGCGACCTGCAAGTACGCCTGGCGACGCAGATCGTCGAGCACATCGTCAAAGACGAACTGGCGCCGGGGCACCATCTGACGGAAGAGCGTCTGGCGCAGAAGTTCGGGGTGTCGCGCTCGCCGGTGTCACGGGCGCTGCGCTTTCTGGGGCGCAAGGGCGTGGTGGAGCTGCTGCCGAACCGGGGCTTTTTCGTGGCCAAGGGCCGGGCGGAACTCGACCCCGACGCGCTGGGTCTGCCGGCTTCCGGCGATCAGCGTCTATACGAACGAATCGTGCGCGACCGCATCACTGGCAAGCTCGGGGACCTGCTGACCGAGGCCGAGTTCATGCGCCGTTACAAGGTGAGCCGGGGCCTGCTGCGCCAGGTGCTGCAGCAATTGGGCGGCGAAGGGGTCATCCAGCGCACCCAGGGCTACGGCTGGGCCTTCCTGCCCTCGGTGGATTCGGAACAGGCTCATGACGGCAGTTATCGATTTCGCCTGCTGATCGAGCCGGCCGCGATCCTCGAACCCACTTATGCGCCGAATCCGCAATTGTTCGCGCGGCTGCGTGCGGAACACGAACAGGTACTGGGCGCATCGATAGAAAAGCAGGCGCGCGCCGAGCTGTTCGAAATGAATGCCCGGTTTCACGAGGGTATCGCCTCCTGTTCGGGGAACCGCTATTTCGTGCAGGCGGTGCAAGCGCAGAACCACCAGCGGCGGCTGGTCGAGCACACCGGCCTTGCAGACGCCGAGCGGGTCGTGATTTCCTGCCAGGAACATCTCGCCATCCTGAGCGCGCTCGAGCAGGACGAACGTTCCTGGGCGGCGCAGCTCATGCGCCGGCATATCGAAGTCGCCAGCAAACTGAAGCTCGCATACCGCCAGGCCGCAGCAGCAGCCAAGGCGGAGCTGGGCGGCAAGAAATCCCCCAAAGCATCACGCTGAGCCGTGCTTCGGCGCAGCATGGCGCACGGCCCTTGTGCCGTGAATTTTTTGATAGCAAAATGCAAACTCTGGAGCAACCGGCTCCAAGTCTGTCCGTTCGCTGAAGTCCAGGAGACGCATCCGATGAGTTCGGTTCCCGTGATCGACTGCACGCGTACCCACATGTTCACGCACCCGCACATCCCTCAACCCAGCGAGGCGCAGTTGCGTGAATACGTGTTGAACAACCCGTTCTGCCATTTGATCACCGCCTCGCCCGAGGCGGGTATGCATTGCACAGCGCTGACGGTCATCCCGGAGCGGACCGGCGAGGAACTGGTGCTGCTCGGCCATCTGGCCATGCGCAACGAGCACTCGGGCGCGCTTAGTCATGCCGCCACGGGACTCTTGCTGTTCGCGGGGCCGCAGGCCTATGTCTCACCACGCTGGTACCGTGAACGTCCGGATGCTCCCACCTGGAATTACATCGCGGTACAGGCACGCGGCACCCTGGAAACGATCGACGACCCCGAGGGAATCGAGCGTATTTTGCGCGAAACCGTCAATTACATGGAGCGCGATCAGGCTACGCCGTGGCAAATGGACACGTTGCCGGTGGAACTATCCACCCGCCTGAAGAAGGCGGTGCGCGGGTTCCGATTCCGCGTCACGCGACTCCAAGGCACTTTCAAACTCAGCCAGAACAAGGGCGAGATCGACCGGTCCAGCGTCATCATGGGCCTGATGGCCGGCGGCAACCTGGAGAATACCCAGATCGCGCAGCTGATGGCCGAGCAGTTCGGACACCAGGCATGACCTGCTAAGAGCGGGAACGCCGTACCGCCTCGAGCGCGCGTCGCACCACCCGTAAGCCTGTCCGGGCGGCAGGCTGTGACGCTCCGGCAAACCCGAATATCAGCCCACCACGATCCACCGCGCCATATTTCGACAAGGCATGAACCTCGATGCCCATGCGCGCGCACTCGGCGGCCACTGAGCGATCGTCCAGGCGGGACGGCCAACCCTGCTTGAACAAGGCCGTGACATGCATGCCTGCCTGGGCCGGGCCGAAATCCAGCATGTCCTCGAGAATCTTCGCTTCCTGCAGAAACGCCTGGCGCCGCTCGTCGTAGATGGCGCGTGTCTTGCGGAGATGACGGGCCAGATGGCCTTCCTGAATGAAGGCCGCCAGCGTTCCTTGCACAAGCAAGGCAGTATGGCCGTCCGCGACATGTTTGGCATCGACGCAGGCGCCGACCAGCGGCTCCGGCACCACGGCATAGGCGACACGCAGGCCCGGAAACAGAATCTTGTTGAAACTGCCCACGTAGATGACCCGCCCGGCCCTGTCCAAGCCCTGCAGCGACGCGATGGGCCGGCCTTCGTAGCGATAATCCCCATCGTAATCATCTTCGATGACGTACGCGTCTTGCTCCCCGGCCCATTCGAGCAATGCATTCCTGCGCGCGAGCGACATCTCATGGCCCATCGGATATTGATGTGCCGGCGTCACATAGGCCAACCGCGCACGCGGCTCCAGCTGGCGCCCCGCTTCGACATCCAGACCTTGCTCATCGACGCGCACGTGCACGATCCGCAGACCCGCGGCGCGCAGACAGTGCTGGACCGGCTGATAACCCGGCGTCTCGACCCAGGCACGGTCGCCAGGGTCCGCGAGCACCTTGCCCGCGAGCTCGACGGCTTGCTGGGTGCTGGTCACGACCACTACCTGATCGGGCGAACAGCGGGTCGCACGCATGGCCGAAGCATGAGCGGCGATCGCGGCTCGCAATGACGGCAGGCCGTTGCTGGCGCCATAAGCCCAATAGTCATCGCCCGCCCGGCTCGACTCGCGACTCAAGAGCCGATTCCATACCTTGCGCGGAAACAGATTGATCGGCGGCAGCGAAGGTGCGAACGGCACCGCCCGACTGGGCTGATAATGACCGGGATAGTTCCGCAGCTCGCGCGCCCGCAATGACAGCCTGGGTTCTTTGGCAAGGGCGCGCGGCCTGTTCTTGCTTGCCGGCTCGAACGGTCCCGTATCGCGCGCCGGCAAATCCCGGCAAACGAAGCTTCCGGCGCCGCGACGCCGCACGATGTACCCGTCGGCAACCAACTGACCGAGAGCCGCGTCGATGGTGTTCCTGGCCACAGCGAAATCCTTGGCCAGAACCCGGCTCGAAGGCAGACGCGCCTCGGGTGTCAGCGCACCGCTGACGATGGCGGCGCGAATCCGTTCGCAAATGCGGGCATAGGCGGGTCCCTCCACCTCGGGACCCAGGCCCACGACATCGACCGAGAACACGGAACCGGTCTGTTTGCTCATCGGCCGCCATTCTATCGCCCGCCAGACGCGGGATTGACAGTCTGGCGGCCCGGACCGCCCTGGTGATGGCGTAACCGGTACCGCTCGGCTAAGTGGCGCGGGTGTGCTCCATGATCCAGTTGGTTTCCCAGTTCCTGCCGTCGAGTGAGAACGCCTGCTCCCAACGCGCGGCATTCGGCCCGAGCCGGGTCCAATGAAACACCACCTTGATCGGCCTGCCCTGGTCGATGTCATCGCCATGGAACTCGCCATGATCGCCCTTGAATCCCCCCACCACGGGTGGCTGCAGCACGCCATTGGCGCTGTTGATCCAATAGATCGACCATTGCCGCCGCGCCAGGTCGAACACCCGCAGCGCCATGCCCGACCAGCCCTGGGTCGGAAATAGGTTCTGATCGATATTCACCATGCCGCCCATGTGGCTTTCGCAAACCAGCGAGGCTGGGAACACGTCCCAGTCATTGCTGCCGACCCAGCGCTGCTTCAAGCGTCGGTTGACGAAGTTCCATCTGCCGAACAGGAAATCAAAATCGTGAATGTCACCGGTGGGCAACGGTGCCCCTGAAGGAGTCGTCGAATTTCGTACGGTCATCTGGCGGGCCCGATAAGTAAGGGTAACCCGCAGAATGCGCGCGCTCCTGGCCTGCCAGTAGGGCCATTTATCAGTCACGGACTGGGCAACTTGCTTTGCCACCGGCCCCGCGGGCTCTGCTTCGCCTGCTCAGGGCAGCTTCGTCAACTCCAGCCAGTGCCCCAGGGTGCTGCGCTGGCGCAAACCACCCGGCGTGTCATTCGCCATCGCGGCACCACTGAGCTTCCCGCCCCGCAACTGCAAGGACAGTCCGATGGTGTACTCGTAGCGATCGGTATCGGGCGTATGCAGGCGGGCCGCCAGCTCGCCGACGAAGGTTCCATCGGCGAAGCCCGGGTTGTTGACCAGCGTGGTCAATTGATTCGCCACCCTGGCATGGACCTCACCCGTCTTTGTGAACTCCAGGGAGACCGGCAGATCGCCCCGGTAGGTGGCGAGCGTGCCCTGCCAGCGGCCCAGCAGCGCCGGTGGCGCATCGAACGTAACCCTGGGTGGAGGCGGCGCCGGCCAGCCGAACGAATCCTCATATTTCCAGTCCGGCAGGAACTTGGCGATGATGCGATCCACTACCCGGATCGGCAGCTTGCTGCTCAGGTTGCACAACACCACGATGGCCAGTTTCTGGTCCGGGAACGTGACCAGTTGCGTGGCGACGCCAGGACTGCCCCCGGAATGCATCACCATGTGATGCCCCTGGCGCTCCCGGACGAAGAATCCCAGGCCGTAGGAGGAGCTATCGTCGATACGCGCGGCCGGCTGGTGCATGGCATCGAGGGACGCATCCGACAGGATGGCTCGCTGATCGCGCAGGTGCGTCTTGAGATGAAACATGCCGAAGCGCAACAGATCGTGCGCGCTGGAATAGATGGCACCGGCTCCCAGCGTATCCGATTCGAAATAAGGAATGGGCGCCCCGTTCTTGACGAAATATCGGGTGGCAGCGTAGGCCTCCAGACCAGGACCGATATTCATCGACGAGTGCGTCATGCCCAGCGGCAGGAACACCTCGCGACGCAGATAATCCGTGAAGCTCTGGCCTGAAGCACGCTCCACGATGTAGCCGAGGGTGCCGTAACCCAGATTCGAGTACAGGTACTTGGTGCCGGGAGCGGTCATCAAATTGCCGTAGCGCAACAGGGTCTCGTCACTCGACGGCGACCGGTAGGGCTCATCGAAATAGAAGAACTGCAGGTGGGTCGGCAGGCCCGAGGTGTGTTCGAGCAAGGTCCGCACCGTCGCCGCATTGTCATCTCCCACCCGGGCACGCAACTTGACCGCACCCAGATAGTCGTTGGCCGGCGCATCGAGCACTACCTTGCCCTTCTCCACCAGGGTCATCAATGCCGTTGCCGTCATGGGCTTGGAGATCGACGCGAGCAGGTACATGGAATGCTCGGTGGCAGGCACGCGCCGCTCGCGGTCCGCCCAACCAAAGCCTTCCTCCCACACGACCTTGCCGTTCTGCGCCACCGCGACCGCAATGGACGGTACCGACTCGGCCACCAAACGGGCGCGGATGTAGTCACGAACGTCATCGAAACGATCGGCGGCACCGGCGGACAACCAGCACAGCGAGCCGAGCAGGACTGCCGCGCCATGCACTGCGGTATTGCGGATGAAGGACATGGAAAAATTCTCGCGATTCTCAGGGAATGGCATGACGCAACGGCTTGCCCGGATAGGCGCCAACGCTGGCGCCGTGGTCCCACACCAACTGCCCGTTGACCCAGACTTTCTCCACGCCCACCGACAAGGCACCCGGCTCGGCGCGCGTGGCTCGATCCGCAACCGTCCCCGGGTCGAACAGCACCAGGTCGGCGTAAGCACCCGGCCGGATCACGCCGCGATCCTTCAGCCCCACGTGCTCCGCCGCCAGCGCGCTCATCTTATGAACGGCTTGTTCCAAGGTCAGGAGCCTGGTCTCCCGAACGTACTCCCGCAGGATGCGAGTGAACGCGCCGGCGCCACGAGGATGCGCGCTGCCGATGGCGCCGTCGGAGCAGATATTGCTGTGCGGCCAGGCGATGAACTTCGCCACGTCGTCCGGGCGCATGCTGGCGCCGTTGACGGATACCTCGCTGTTGACCTTCTGCATCTCGGCCAGCAGGTTCATCACGACTTCGGCCGGTTCCACTCCACGCTCGGCAGCCAGCTGCGCGACAGTCTTGCCCACCGTCGATGGATCGGCCTTGTTGCCGGTGATGGTGATGCCGTCCGGCGGAGCCAGGCTGCGCAGCACGAAATCCACGGTACTGCGATTGTCGAAGTCGCGTTTCGGAAACAGTACCGACAGCCATGAGTGCCAGAAGTCATACGGATAGACATCGCCGGTAATCTTCACGCCGTCGGCGCGGGCGCGCTCCATCCGGTCGATGTAGCGGTTCGCCTGTCCCCACCAATCGGTCATCGCCAGCTTCATATGTGAAACCTGTACCGGCGCTCCGGTCGCGCGGCCAACTTCGATGATCTCCTCCAGGGCATTCCACACGTCACGGTCTTCACTGCGCATGTGGCTGATGTACCGCCCCCCGAAACGGGCCGCTTCGGTGGCCAGCGCAATGACTTCGGAGCGGTCCGCATAGATGCCAGGGTCATACTCCAGACCGCTCGACAGTCCCAAGGCGCCAGCTTTCATGGACGCGGCCACGATGGCCCGCATGCGCTCCACTTCGGCCGCGGTCGCAACCCGCTTGAAATCGTCACCCAGTACCTGTTTACGCACGCTGCCGTGGCCCACGTAGCTGGCAACGTTGACGACGATCGGCTCCGCTTCGAGTTGCGAGAACAGTTGGCCGAACGGCAGCGTCGAGCCGCCATCCTGGCCCACCACGATGGTCGTCACTCCCTGCGACACCACCGGCTCCACCGCCCGATGCTTGGACACGCCCCGGTCATGATGGCTATGGGTATCGATGAAGCCGGGCGCCAGCACCAGGCCCCGTGCGTCGACCACCCGCTCAGCCTTCCTGGGCCGCAATTTGCCGATCTCGACGATGCGGTCGCCACTGATGCGCACCGATATCCCGGAGCGGGCCGGCGCGCCGCTGCCATCCACCAGCACGGCATTGCTGACCAGCAGGGAAGCTTCGCCAGCCGACGCGACGCCGCAATACGAAGCCACGCAAATGCAAGCCAATATCCCGTAGACCAACGATGCTCCGGGGGCACGTTCAATGCGCATGTGATGACTCCGCGGCCAGACCCCGCCTGTTCAGAATACCGTCGCCTGCCAGCTGTCGACCGGACGCAGCGTCAAACGCAGAATCTTGCCATCCGGGGCCAGGGTGAATACGACATCGGAGATACCCGACGCGAAGCGGCCACGATAACGGTACATGCGATCGTCACCCTTCTCTTCGTAGTCGAACAAGCGCAGCTCCTGCAGCTTGCCGAGCGGCTTGCGCACCTTCTTATAAGGTTCACGAGTGCGTTCCAGCAAATCGTCCGAGGCAAATGCGGCATATTCCCCCGCGGGAATCTCCCCTTCCTGGACGATGGCGCGCAACCGCTGCGTCACCTTGGGATCACGGTCGGCAATGGGTGCCCCGGGCGGCGGCGCCAGCTCGGGATTGACCAGCGCGGCCACATTCTGCACGACCTGACTCAAGTTGCCGCCGCGCATGTTCTGCAGTGCGATGATGGCAGTATCGGTTTCGAGGAAACGCACGTAATCGGTTACGAAGCCCTGCCAGCCGCCGCTGTGGTGCTGCGCCGGATGCCCCGCATAGCGATCGAGAAACCAGCCGAAGCCATACGGGTAGGTCTTGCCGCTGTTGAGCGGCGCCGGCGAGAAGATTTCAGCCCAGGATTCAGGCTTCAGCACTTTGCGGGCCCGCACCGCCGCTTCCCATTTGGCCCAATCCAGCATGGTCAGGTACAGCGCGCCATCGCCGGTCGAATTGCCGGTGGGAGCCACCCAGTCCTGGTTGACCACCTTGCCCTCCGCGTCCAGCTGATAGCCGGCCGAGCGATTCGGCACGATGCCGCGATCGTCGATGACGCTCGCGGTGTACATGCCGAGCGGCCCGAACACCCGCTTCTTCAATACATCACCGTAGAACTCACCGCCCACCTTTTTCACCAGCAACCCCAGCAGCGCATAGCCGGTGTTGCTGTAGCTCATCTTTTCACCCGGCGCGAAACCCAGCTTCGTGCCGTAGAAAATCTTGAGCAACTCATCGTCGCTGTAGTCCTTGCGCAAGTCGAAGCCCGGCGAGCGGGACAGGCCGGAAGTGTGGTGCAGTATGTGCCGGATCTTGATCGGCGCCCACGAGGCCGGCGCGTCCGGCAAGTAGGTGCGAATGGATTCGTCCAGCTGCAGCTTGCCGTCCTCCACCATCAACATGATGGCGGTGGCGGTGAACATTTTACCGATCGAGCCTGACTGGAACACGGTGTCGGCATGGACCGGCACCCGATGCTCCAGGTTGGCATAGCCATAGCCCTGGGCCCGCACCAGCACGCCACCCTGCACCACGCCCAGCACCAGCCCGGGAGCCTGGGTGCGCTCCAGGTACGCATTCACGTAGTCGTCGATCGCATCGGCCTGGACGGCCATCGACGCACACAGCAGGGCTATGCCCGCCAGCAGTTTTCTCATCGCTCCCCCTCCGTCCATAACCCAGCAGCCTACCAGTGGCCTTTGACCGTCAGCATGACGCTGCGCGGCCGGCCGTAGACGGTTTCACTGCGCGCTCCCAGGCTGAGTGCCTGGTAGTAGGCTTCGTCGGTCAGGTTCTCGCCGTACAGGCCAACCGACCAGGTATCGTTGACGCGGTACTGAACTCCCAGATTCCACAACGCGTACCCGCTTTGCGTGAAGCGATAGCCAGCCGGATAGCTGGTTTCGGATGCCGGGAACGGATTGGTGTAAGTGTTCGACTGGGCGGTGACCCCACCGTTGACCGACCACTGTGACAAATTGCCTGGCAGCTGCCAGGTGGTCCACAGCTTCACCAGGTGCTCCGGGGTCATGTGAATGTAGTACGCCCAGGTGGCACGCGGATCGAATTCGGTGCGGCTGTTGGTATAGCCCAGGAACATCTGCCAGCCCGGCAGCACCGTGCCGCTGACTTCCACATCGAAACCATCGGTGCGCATGTCGATGTCATCGATGAAGTAGCAGCAGACCGGTCCGGTGGGCGGCCGCGGCGGCGAATTGGGATCGCGGGTTCCCTGGTTCTTGCGCTCCATCCGATAGGCGGCGACCGACGCGTTCAACACGCCGAACAGTTCACCCTTGACGCCGAGTTCATAGCTGGCGCCGATGATCGGATCCAGCGGCTCGCGGCCGGGCGCCGGCCCTTGCAGCAAATTGGCCTGCGGCTTGAAGGTTTCCGCGTAACTGGCGTAGGCCGTCCAGTCGGGGGCGAAATTCCAGCTCAGCGCCGCACTCGGCACGAACGCGGTGTCCTTGTAACGCAGCGACGGACTGACGTACTCGTATTCGCCGTAGCGGCCACCGAGCGACAGCTTCAGCGGCTCGGCGAGCTGAATCGAGATGGCGCCGTAAATGCCGTGTTGCGTCTGGCCGAGTTCCGGATAATAGCCGATCAAGGTGGCGGTCGGCCTGGGGTAGCGGCTGGGGTCGAAGTTGAACAAGTCCACGGCCGGCCCCACCGGACCGAATTCCGGCCGGCTGTTGTACGGATAGCCATCCAGGTCGTAGTCCTTGGAGCCGCCGGCATCCACCTTCGCGTAGTCGACGCCCAAGGTGTAGCGATGCTCACCACCGAACAGTGCAAAAGTACCGTTCGCGGACAGGTCGAACAGGTCCTGGGTGGACTTGTTATCGGAACCGGTGCCTGCGCCGTACACACCCGTCAGGGTCTCCGGGTTCAACGCCCCGTAGGCGTAGAAGATGCGGCTGGTGTTTTCCTGTTCCAGGCGCGTCAGATTCAACTTGAGCACGCCGCTGTCACCGTACTGCTGCTCGACCCGCAGAAAGGCTTCCTTGTTGGTGAAGTACCAATGGCTCCAGTCCGGGTTGTACGCCCAATGCCGCGGCAGCCGGATATCTTCGCCGGTGGTGTACCGGCCGGTGCCCTGGGGATAGTAACCATCTTCCTTGCGGCGCTCGTAGCTCAAACCGCCGATCAGCAGGGTGCTCGGCGTCAGGTCGTATTCCGCGGTGCCATAGAGAATCTTCTTCTCGCTCTCCGCGCGATCATAGACGTAGCCGTTGTCCTGATATGCCGCCACGAGCCGTCCACGCAGGCGGCCGTCCTCAGTCAGTGCGCCGGTGACATCCACTTCACCGCGATAGTAATTCCAACTGCCCCCTGTCAGGTTGACATTCAGTTCCGGTGTCGCCCGGGCGCGCTTGCGCACCAGATTGATGACGCCGCCCGCTTCGCCCGCGCCGGTGAACATGCCATCCACGCCGCGCAGCATTTCGACACGATCGTACATACCCATGTCCGGCATCAAGGTCGAACCGAAGGTGCCGGTGAGGGCGGCGGCACCACCGTCGTACTGAATGGTTTGCACGCGAATGCCACGCGAAAAGAACCAGCTCTCGCCGGTGCCGTAGCTGGCCAGGGTCACGCCGGTGGTCTGTCGCATGGCTTCCTCGAGGGAGTGCAGGTTCTGCGCCTCGATCCGCTCGCGGGTGACGATGGTGACGGACTTGGGAGTCTCGCGCAGCGACAGCCCGGATTTCGAACCAATGCTCAGCTGCTCTTCGAGCGTGCCGAACACATTGACCGTCTCTATGGTAGTGTCGTTCTGCACCTCTTGCGCGTCTTGGGCACCCGCGGCACCGCCTTTGGCCCGGACCGCGACACTGTTGGCGCTGATGAACTCATAGCTCAATCCAGTGCCCTGCAGCAGCTTCTCGAGCGCCGCGGCGGGCGTGTAAGTGCCGGACAGCTTGGACGTCATGATGCCCTTGCTGGCATCGGCGAACAGCATGATCTGCAGTCCGGTCTGGCGGGCCAGATCGTTCAGAGCGTCACCTACCGGGGCCGCCTCGATGGTCAGCGCCAGGGGGGCGGTTGGCTGTCCCTGCTGCGCCTGGGTTGTAGCCAACGGCGCCGCGGTGAGCAAAGCCACCGAGATGGCTGCGGAAATTGCCGAATGTCGCCAGTGTCGCATCGCTCGAGCGTCCCCTTGAGTACGGCGCGTGCTGAAATACCCGCGCTCTGGGATATAGAGGCGCTTCCAACCGCTCGAACTGTGTACAGTTTATGACAAAGTACACACTTTCCCCGCCCCCGACCGCCTTAGTCATTGGGGTCAATTCCTAATTCATACTGTGTCGCAGCAAAAGGCCAACCTAGTCCGTCTCACCTTCGAGCAGTATCGAGGCGGGCTGCTGCGCTATCTGATGCGCCGGCTCGGGCATGCCCAGAATGCGCAGGACCTGGCCCAGGAAGTCTATTTACGCTTGCTGCGGGTCGAGGACATGGACCTGGTACGCCAGCCGCAGGCCTACCTGTATCGAATCGCCGCGCACGTGGTCTACGAATTCCGGTTGCGGGAAGAGCGCGAACAGAAGTACATGACCATCGATTCGGAGGCCATGGCCGAACTCGCCGATCAAGTCGGGGACAGCTCAGCCGAGGAGCAGTGGCGGACCATGAACACCGAGCGGGAGCTGACTCGACTGTTCGCGCAACTGCCTCCGGTGGAGCAGGCCATCCTGTTGCTGCAGAAGCGCGACGGCCTGTCTTACAAGGAAGTCGCAAAGAAGCTGGACCTGTCGGTCCATACCGTCAAAAAATATCTGTTCCGCGCGCTGTTGCGGCTCAGACAATCCGACTGGAAGGATGAATAACGTGGCGCGCGTTCCTCAGGAAGAGCGGCTGACCGTCCGCGAGCAGGCGGCCTGGTGGGTCACCGAATTGCAGGAAGCGACCCCGGAGACCGAACGGCGCTTCGCCGATTGGCTGAAACAGTCGCCGCGTCATGTCGAGGAATTCCTGTTCTTCGATACCCTGTGGCAGCAACTGGACGGCGTCGATCGGGCCCACGGCATCGATGTGGAGCGGATCATCGCCGAGGCCGGCGGCGACGCGGCAGTCGCCAAGGTCACGCCATTCAACCGGATTTCCGGCCTGTTTCGTGCCCGCAGTGCGTCCCCCGCGCGGCCCCGAATTCGACGTGCCGGCGCCATCGCCGCCGTGGCGGCCGGCGTGATGCTCAGCATATTCTCGACCTGGGCCTGGCTGTCGACGCGCGACAGCTATGCAACCACCGTCGGCGAGCAACGTGCCGTCAAGCTCGATGACGGTTCGTTCATCTACCTCAACACCCTGAGCCGGGTCGAAGTCGACTACACGGCCCATGAGCGCAACATACGGCTGATTTCCGGTGAGGCCTTGTTCTCCGTCCAGCACGACGCGACCCGGCCCTTCCGGGTGCATGCCGGTGACGCCGTGGTCCAGGCGGTCGGCACCCAGTTCAACGTGTACCGGCGCAAGGCTGGGACTACGGTATCCGTAGTGGAAGGAACCGTTCAAATCAGCGACGAACCTTCGGCCAAGAGTTCGGTTGCAACCGAACGGCACGCGACGCAGGGCTCCGGTACGACGCCGCCTCTGCGAGTCACCGCTGGAGAACAAGCGGATATCGGGATCGACGGCAGCGCCGAGAAACGTTCCAAAGGTGATATAGAGAAGGCCCTGGCTTGGCGCACGCGACGCCTGGTGTCCCGTTCCGAGTCGCTCGCGGACATTGCCGATCAGTTCAATCGCTACAACAGCGTCAAGATCCGAGTCGAAGGCAACGCCATTCGCAATCGCAAGCTGATCGGCACTTTCAATGCCGACGACCCGGCTTCGCTGGCCAAATTCCTGGCCGGTGAAGCCGACCTGCGGGTACAGGAAATCGACGGCGAGTGGGTGATCGAACCCAGATGATCGAACCGGTCAGGATTGGGCCTGGGATTAGGCCTGGCGCGCCAATTCGATGAATGCTCTCAGGTAATCAGTCTCGAGATCGGCTGAGCGCATGCCGAGGAATATCTGCTTCGCCACACCTTGTAGGCCCAACCGTACCGCGGCAACCCCCATCCTTGCCGCGTATTCCTCGACCAGCCAGCGTGGCAATGCGGTTACGCCGCGGCCGCTAGCCACCATTTGCAGCATGATGTCGGTGGTCTCTATGGTCTTGTGGCGGCGGGGCGATATTCCCGCAGGCATCAGAAACTGGTTGTAGACATCCAGGCGCTCGAGCGTCACCGGGTAGGTGATCAATACCTCCTGCTCAAGGTCCGCGGGCCGCACATACTCGGCGCTGGCAAGCGGATGCCGTGAACTCACCACCAGCACCTGCTCATAGTCGAACACCGGCTCGAAACTCAAGCCGGCCTTGTACAACGGATCGGGAGTCACCAGCAGGTCGATCTCGTAACCCAACAAGGCACCGATGCCGCCGAACTGGAATTTCTGTTTGACGTCGACGTCCACATCGGGCCACGCCTGCAAATAAGGCGCCACCACCCTCAGCAGCCATTGATAGCACGGGTGGCACTCCATGCCGATCCGCAGCGTGCCGCGCAGACCGGCGGCAAACTGGCGCACTCGCTCCTCGGCCACCGTCAGTTGCGGTAACACGCGATTGGCGACCGCCAGCAAATACTCTCCCGCCTGTGTCAGCCGCAGGCTGCGCCCTTCACGCAACCAGACTCGGGCGCCCAGCTGATCTTCAAGTTTGCGTATCGCATGACTCAGCGCGGATTGGGTCGTACACAGCGTGGCTGCCGCGGCGGTCAGCGACCCCGCTTTGTCCACTTCACGAATGATAGCCAGGTGTATCCGTTCCAACATGGGCAATCCATGAACGAAATTGATCGATGGGTGAGAAACGATCATTTTACCTCATGGGTTCAGCCTCCTAGGATGAATTCATTCCGTACTTTCCACGAACGCTCGATATGACCACGACTCACAATCTCGGTTTCCCCCGCATTGGCGCGCAGCGCGAACTCAAATTTGCCCTGGAGTCGTACTGGCAAGGGCAGCTGCACCGCGAGGAACTCGAGGACACCGGGGTTCAGCTGCGCAGGCGTCACTGGACGGCCCAAGCGCGCCTCGACTGGGTGCCGGTCGGCGACTTCGCCTTCTACGATCAGGTGCTGGACACGAGTTTCATGCTGGGCCATCTGCCCGAACGAGTCAGCGGCTTCCATGGCGATGAGCTGGACAACTACTTCCGCGTGGCGCGTGGCCGCTCCGCTCAGGCAGCTGACGACCACGCCCACTGCTGTGGGGGAGTCGCGGCGGGTGAAATGACGAAATGGTTCGACACCAACTATCACTACATCGTGCCGGAGTTCCACGCGCGCAGCGACTTCAAGCTGAATGCCGCGCGCCTGCTGGAACAATTGGCGGAAGCCCGGGCGCTGGGTGTGCACGCCAAGCCCGTGATCATCGGACCGGTGACTTATCTGGCCTTGGGCAAGGCCAAGGACGATACCGACAAGCTCGCGCTACTGCCCCGCCTGCTGCCGGTGTACGCCGAGCTGCTCGCGACACTTGCGACCCATGACGTGCAATGGGTGCAAATCGACGAACCCATTCTGGTGACCGAGTTGAATCCCGCCTGGCGCCAGGCTTTCACCACGGCCTACCAGGCACTGGCCACCGGCCAGGTCAAGCTGCTGCTTGCCACCTACTTCGGCCAATTGCTCGAGAACCTGCCGCTCGTATGCTCGCTTCCGGTCCAGGGAGTCCACCTGGACGCGGTCAACGCGCGCCAGGAAGTCGAAACGCTGGCGGCCCAGCTGCCGGCCGACCGCGTGCTCTCGCTCGGTGTCATCAACGGTCGCAACATCTGGAAAACCGACCTCAACGCCTTGCTCGACTGGCTGGAGCCGCTGGCCGCGCAACTCGGCGATCGGCTCTGGATCGCACCCTCATGCTCGTTGTTGCACGTACCGGTGGATCTGAGCAGCGAGTGGAAGCTCGATGCCGAGATCAAGTCGTGGCTGGCATTTGCCCTGGAAAAGCTGGATGAGCTGACGCTGCTGGCCACGGCGCTCAAACAGGGGCGAGGCGCGGTGAAGACCGAGTTGGCGGCCAACCGCGCGGCTATCGAAGCCCGCCGTAACTCGCCGCGTGTCAACAACCCAGCTGTCAGAGCTGTGGTGGCGCGAATCGATGCACGACTCGGTCAACGCAACAGCTCCTACGCGGAACGCGCGCCTCAACAAGCAGCATTGCTCAAGTTGCCGAAGTTCCCCACGACGACCATCGGCTCCTTTCCACAAACCGCGGCGATCCGCCAGGCCCGCAGCCAGTTCAAGGCCGGCAAGATCGACGAGGCCGCCTACAGGAACGCCATGCATGCTGAGATCGAACGCAGCGTGCGCGAGCAAACCTCCCTCGGCCTCGACGTTCTGGTGCACGGAGAGGCCGAGCGCAATGACATGGTCGAATACTTCGGCGAGCAGCTCGAAGGTTACGCCTTCAGCCAGTTCGGCTGGGTGCAGTCCTACGGTTCGCGCTGCGTGAAGCCGCCCATCCTGTTCGGCGACATCAGGCGCCCCAGGGCGATGACGGTCGAATGGATACAGCATGCCGCGTCGCTCACCGACAAACCCATGAAGGGCATGCTCACCGGTCCGGTCACCCTCCTGAACTGGTCCTTCGTGCGCGACGACCAGCCGCGCTCCGCCTCTTGCCGGCAACTCGCATTGGCGATTCGTGAGGAGGTGCTGGACCTGCAGCGGGCAGGCGTGCGTGTCATCCAGATCGATGAGGCGGCACTGCGCGAGGGCCTGCCACTGCGCAAAGCCCAGTGGCAGGAATATCTCGACTGGGCGGTGGAATGCTTCCGTATCACGGCCAATGGAGTCGATGACGAGACACAGATCCACACGCACATGTGTTATTCCGAGTTCAACGACATCATTGCCTCGATCGCCGCCATGGATGCCGATGTCATCACCATCGAAACCTCGCGCTCCGACATGGAACTGCTCGACGCCTTCGACCACTTCAAGTATCCGAACCAGATCGGGCCGGGCGTCTACGACATTCATTCGCCCAACATTCCGACCCAGGAACAGATACTGCTGCTGATGCGCAAAGCCGCCGGACGCATTCCCGCCGAACGGTTGTGGGTCAATCCCGACTGCGGCCTCAAGACCCGGCAATGGAATGAGGTGATCCCGGCGCTGACCAACATGGTGGCGGCCGCGAGAGTGCTGCGTGCGCAGGCAAGTTGAGCGATCTCAAGCAGGTACGCCGCAGTGTATACTCACGCGGAGAGGTCGCCATGAAGCTCATCCCACGTCTGCTGATCCAGACCGTCATTGGCCTGCCCATTCTCGGCGCGTTCATTTTCGTTCCCGCCGGCACGCTCGACTATTGGCAGGGCTGGACTTTCCTTGTCGTCTTCACCGTTTCGTCCAGCCTGCTGGGCCTGTATCTCGCGATCTTCGATCCCGCATTGCTGGAACGGCGCATCAAGGCCGGCCCGCGCGCCGAAACGCGACCCGTGCAGAAGATCATCATGTCGCTGGCGTTTGCCAGCATGTTCGGTTTGCTGATTTTCTCGGCATTCGACTATCGTTTCGGCTGGTCGCCAGTACCTATGTGGGTCTCCATCCTTGGCAACCTCCTGGTCGTGGTGGGTCTGGCAATCGATTTGCAGGTATTCCGTGAGAACAGCTATGCCGCCTCGACCATCCAGATCATGGCGGGCCAGAAAATCATTTCCACCGGCCTGTACGGGTTGGTGCGCCATCCCATGTACCTGGGCGCGCTGATCATGGTGCTGGGGATGCCGCTGGCACTCGATTCCTATTGGGGCCTGCTGCTGGTGCTGGTGAACTTCTTCGTCTTCATGCTGCGCATCTTCGACGAGGAAAAGATGCTGCGGCATGAACTCGCCGGCTACGAGGAATACACGCACCAGGTGCGTTATCGCCTCGTGCCGGGTGTATGGTAGATCAGGTCTTTCACCCGCGGCCGGATCTGCACTGCAACGTTCAGCCCGCCGGCCTGTCCGCTGCGGCGGCACCTTCGTAGGCCCGGACCGTTGCCCCGCCTTTCATCACGTAGACCACGTTGCGCAGTGTCGAGATGTCCTGCAACGGATTTGCCGCCGTCGCGATGATGTCCGCGTACTTGCCGACAGCGATGCTGCCTACTTGCGCTTCCACGCCCAGCAGCCTGGCCGCGTTGATCGTGGCGGTCCGCAAGGCATCGGCTTCGCTCATCCCGATCTTTTTATACCACTGGAATTCCAGCGCATTCTGTCCATGCTGGGTGATGCCGGCGTCGGTGCCGAATGCAATGGGCACACCGGCCCGATAGACCGCGCCGACATTACCGGGCATCTTGGCAAGAAAATTGCCCACCATGGATTTGATCTTGGGGTCGGCGGTCGGGTACTCCACCTCCAGCCCGCTCAGTACTGACAGGGTCGGCACCAGATAGGCTCCATGAGCCTTGAACAGCTTGATGGATTCGGCGTTCGAGAATCCACCATGCTCGATCGAATCGACGCCGGCACGTAAAGCGGCATTGATGCTGGCGGTACCGTGAGCATGGGCAGCCACTTTCCGATTCAGCGCGTGGGCCGTCTCGACAATGGCGACCATCTCATCCTGAGCCATTTCCGGTGCCGCGTCCTCGGTCCCGTTCTCCTCGCTGCCGCCACCGCTCGCGGCGATCTTGATGACATCGGCTCCAGCGCCGATCAGTCCTCGTATCGTGGCCCGGCATTGGTACGGCCCATCGCATATCCCGGACAAAGGCGCGGTGCGAGGATCTTCGCCGGCAGCTATTGGTCCGGCGCCGGCGCCATGTCCTTCCGTGACCGCCACGATGGTGCCGGCCGTGAGCACTCGCGGGCCGGGGAAGCGTCCCTGTTGGATGGCATCGCGCACCGCAAACAGGGTGCGTGGGTCGCCTCCCAGATCCCGTACCGTGGTAAAGCCCGCCTTGAGCGTCACGGCGGCGTTTTCCAGGGCATTCAAGGTCAGCTGTTCCCGGCCGCGGGCCGGAGTCTTGCTACGGCGCTTGGCCAGGTGGACATGACTGTCGATCAACCCCGGCAGCACCGTCAGTTGCGACAGATCGACGATCCTGGCCCCCGGCCGCACCACATAGCCCGCGGTCACTGCCTCGATCCGGTCACCCCGCACCACGATGGACTGTTCGCGCTGCGGCGCTTCGCCAGGCACCGCGATCAAGGTTCCGGCATGAATGATGACCAGGGGCTTCGATGCCTCGGGTACCGCCTGCGGCTGATCGGCCGCGGCCGCCAGCGAGCCCCAGGCTAACAACGCAGCGAGAATGGCTTTGTTCTTCATTCCCACACCCTACAAGGACTCGCTGCCGCTTCAACCACATTATTTGGTCTTTGGTACCAATTTCAGCCGCGGTCTGTGTCGAATACAGCTCCTGGACACCGGACTGAATTCAGACTATATTTGGTCCACTTTGAAATCGGCCAACCGAGAGTGAACCATGAAGCTCTCCACGCAAATCAAACCCATCAGCTACTTGAAAAGCCATGCGGCCGAGATCGTCAAGGACATCTCGGAATCTCAAGAGCCCATGCTTATCACCCAGAATGGAGAGGCCAAGCTGGTGGTCATGGATGTTCGCTCTTATGAGCAACAGGAAGAGACCCTGGCATTGCTGAAAATCCTCGCCATGGGCAGCCGCGACATCGAGCACGGGCGCTATCGTGATGTCGAAGAACTGTTTGCTGAATTGGACCAGGCCGACCGCGAGTGAAAGTCGTGGTCCTGGCAGGTGCCGAAGAGGACCTGAAAGATCTCCGCCGGTATCTGATCAAGAGCTTCGACAAGCCCGTCTGGCAGCGAACATATCGAAAAATCCAGGATTCCATCAGGACCATCCGGGCTTTTCCACAACGCGGCTCCATTCCCGATGAACTCGTTGACCTGGGCCTGCAGCAATACCGCCAGGTCATATCCGGGATGAACCGCATCATCTATGAAATCAGGGATGAAACCCTCTACATCCACATCATTTGCGATACACGCAGGGACATGCGAACCCTCCTCTCCCGCAGGCTGCTCCGGGTAATCAAGTAAGTGGGTGCTTTATCCAAAGCTCGTATCACGATGAAAGTACTAGCCGGTGCTTTGCACGTGTAGCTGCTACATAAAGAGCGGAACAGGCGGCGGCAGTCGACTCCTTATCCCAGGCACGCTTCACTACCTCGGATGCCAACATAACGGCATCGAATTCGAGATTGCGTGCATCTTTGATCAATCCAAGCCCATATCCATACTGATTAGGCTTGATCGATAAGCTCAAGGTCTTTTGCCATTCTTTGTGCGAGTATCCTTTGTTGAGCATCTGATCTATTCGCTGAAAACCACGATTCGAATGATATTTGCTGGCGAGCTCCTCCCAGGAACAAAATCGAAAAAGCTGCGGATGGCTCGGACGTACACGATGCTTATAAAGCTCGATGCAATCAATGACAAAAGCATTTAGACCTTCACGGCCACTCAATAGTCGATATTCCACCCCGTTGGCAGCCAAGCGCTGCGCCCATTCAAAAAGCCCCCACATGTCATTCACCAAGATGACAACGGGTTTGTCTGGAAGCCTCAAACCATCATGACTTTCGACTTCAGTCTTATGCAATGCATTCCCGTGGAACGGCAATTTTGAGCCACTAGGATGCGCAAGGATTGCCCTGTTAACGACTTCTTCCACTGCCTTCCCCGAACGCACGGAATGAGTCACCTCTCGACACCGTGCCGCATTCTGAATGCCAAGCAACCGCCCTTCCAGATTCTGGTACTCATCTCCAAGAGTGAGTACAGCTTGCGGGCTGCGATCGAGAATCTGCAACATCGGCTCCGATAAATCATGACTCTCATCGACGACCACATGCGTATAGCGATCGGGAATCATCCATCCATTGAGGGCCACCCACTTGATACGATGGAAGTCACGCACGAGCGGACGAAATCCGTGAGGAGACAGAATCGCCCTCCAGTAGTGCTCTGCGAAAGCAAGAACGATTTCAATAGTGGCCCGATCAAATGTCGCCCTATGCGCACTTCGAAGATGTTGAGGTGAGATTGCGGCTTCACCACTTTGACAAAAACTGTAGACGGTACTTCTTACTGCCTGCACTATCTGATTTTGCGTAAAGTCGCCGCTGGGATGAATTCCGAGATGTTCAATTATGTCTGCGTCCGGAGTTGTCCTGGCGGAATATTTCCTCCCCTGCATATATCTATATGTAGACTGAGTCAGATCAACCGGAATCAGCTCCGCAGCCAGTTGACCGAACGTCTTCGTAGCAACTTTCTCCATCCCGCGCAGATCGACCCGTAACCGCTCCAATTGTGCCTGACGCTGTGTAAGCACTAGCACGTTACCGCCCCTCGCCCTCAACATGGTCAGAACGGACGCAATCAGTGAAGTCTTCCCTGATCCTGCATACCCCTGAACATGAATTCTCTCATCGATTTGAGCTTGTATCTCCCGATATATGACACTCTGTTCTCTGGTAAGAATCCTGTGGTCGCCGCGCTGAGTATTGACGCGCACCAGGAATTCGCTCAGTCGCTGGTTATGACGCTCTGTGTAACGACTGTCCCAGTTTCCATACGGAGTCAGGTAGTCACGATGCTCTAGCCACTCATCCGTCAGGAAAGCTATGCCAAAATCGGGAAGTAGCTGGCAGCCTGCCGAAATTCCTGCTCGATCGAGCACCTCGCTCACGCTCGTTGTAAACGCGGGCAGGCTGCTTCTTTCGACTGCTGTGTTACCATTTTCGATCGTATCAGCCAGCAGACGAGCTGGAGAAATAGAGCCCCGCTGCAACAACTTCGGCAAGCATTGAAGAACCACTAACGCAGCCAGTTGCGGCACGGCAAAGCCAGTGATAGCTTCCTCCACACTCCCGCTTCCATGGAGAATTGGGCTCAAAAGACGGTCACTGACCGGTAGATATAAGGTAGCGTCTGTCCTAATCATGCCTAAGTATTGGGTGTGTGCGTTCCGATCAGAGGGCATCGCACGATCGCTACAAAAAATTCTACTCCCCTCTGCCGTCTCGAACGACTTCTATTTCTCTCCGATGCATCGAAATCCTTGATGTCGGAGTCCAGTAGGCCGAGCGAGGCGTAGGCGGTGAGCCCGGTGGTCATTTCCGCCTGGGCTTCCATTTCCGCGCCGGTGAACGCCACCTTGGACAGGTTGTCGATCACCTGCACGCCGCCGGCGTGGTGGCCACCTTTTCGACCGTCACCGCCCCGGTGGCATCATCGAACACCACCAGGTCGGTGAATGTTCCTCCGATATCGACACCTATCCTCGTTGCCATGCAGAACCTCCCAGCGGGCTCGACGCTCGAATGAGCGCGCGACCGGCCCTTGCCGTGTGCTGGAGATTCTTCGGTCAGGCGCCGGCATCGGCAACGATGGCGACGTATAGAGCGGCGAAATATTCAGCCAGGATCGAGACTGGCCCCACCTATCCTTTTGGCCAGGACGCCCTGTTCTCATCATGAGAACAGTCGTAGCACATTTGAGAACCCCAGAGCCTAACGACCGCTGTGCGCGATGAACGCGTCGACGTTGCGCGCCAGCACCAACATGGGCACGCCGCCGCCTTTCACCACCACGTCATCGAACAGGCGCAGGTCGTACCTGGCGCCGAGCGCCTGCTGCGCCTTGGCGCGCAGCCGGTTGATTTCACTGTGACCGACCTTGTAGCCGCACGCCTGGCCGGGCCAGACGCAGTAGCGATCGACTTCGCTGGTGACTTCATCGACGCTGGAACCGTTGGTGGAGGCGAACCATTGGATGGCCTGGTCGCGCGTCCAGCGCTTGGCGTGCAGGCCGGTGTCGACCACCAACCGGCAGGCGCGGAAGGCTATGGATTGCAGGTAGCCCAGACGGCCGAACGGGTCGCCATCGTAGACGCCCAGTTCGCCGGCCAGCTGCTCCGCGTAGAGCGCCCAGCCCTCGGAGAATGCGTTGAACGCGAGCAGCGAGCGCAACAGCGGCAACTTGAAGGTGTACTCGCCCTGCCACACATGCCCGGGAATGGATTCGTGATAGGCCAAGGTCGGCAGGTTATACGTGGTCCAGATGCGCATGTTGTACAGGTTGATCCAGAACTTGCCGGGCACCTTGCCGTCGATGGTGCCAGCGCCGCCGTAGGCGCCGGGGGCACCCGGCTCCACTTCGGGTGGCATGCGCTTGATCTCGAGGTTGCCCGGCACCAGTGTTGCGAACGCGCGCGGCAAGCGGGCCCGCACGTCACTTACACGCTGATTGAGGAACGCCATCAGGCGCGTCCGGCCTTCATCACTGTCCGCGAACTGAAATCGAGGCTGCTTGGCCAGCGCCGTCATGCGCTCGCCCACCGTTCCCTGGGTCATGCCCTGGGCTTTGAGAATGGCGTCCATCTCGGCCTGCAACGCCTTCAATTCCTCCCGGCCGCGATCGTGCACTTCATCGGGAGTCATTTTCGTGGTGGTCGCGGTCCGCAGCGCCCAGGCGTAGTACTCCTCTCCTTGCGGGAGCTTCCACACCCCGGCATCGCTGGTGGCACGCTTGCGCTGCGCCGCCAATTCGGCGATCTGCCGATCGAGGGCGGGAGCGATTTTATCCGCGGCAATCTTCACAGCCCTGGCGACGTAGTCGCCCCCCTGCAAGCTCTTGGTTTTCTTCGCCAGGGAAGCGACCAGCGACCAGTCCTCGAACTTGCCGCCGCGCGCGATCTTGAGCTGCTTGAGAGTCTTGTCGAGCAGGAAGTCCGGTGCGATCACGCCCAGCGCCGCCGCGCTGTGCAGACGGCCGGTCTCACCATCGAGCTGACCGGCGTAGGCTTCCATGCGCTCGAGATAGGCATCCGCGTCTTCCCGCGTCTCCACTGTGTGCTGCTCGTTGAGCAAGCCAGGGATTTCGAGGAACGCGCCGGTGTTCTGCGCCACGACGTAAGGAGCATTGCGCCAGGACCAGTTCTGGTTGAGCAGCGCGGAATCGCCATAGGGGAATGCGAAGCCCTCGGCGGCAAACTCGTGTGCCGTGCGGGCCACGTCCACGTCGATGCGCGCCGCCTCGCCGAGGCGGGTCATGTCGATGGCTTTCAGGCGTTCGAGCCGCTGAGCGACCCGCTTGGCGATGGCTGCCTGGCCCGCCGCGGATCGGTCGGAGAGTTTGGCTTTGAGCGCCGCGCGCGATCCTTTGTCGATCCCCAAACTGGTGGCGCTCTCGGGATAGTCGACCATCAGTTGTTCCGCGACCTGCGCCAGGACCTTTTCGGCCGCGGCGTCAGCGGCATTACCGCTGGCCGCTTGCGTCGGCAAATTGGCCGCTGCAAGGGCCGCACCGGTGCCCACGATGAAATCGCGACGGGTAGTCATTCGACTCTCCTTGCTCTCAACGTTGTATCAATCACGCACCAGGTCGTTGGCCAGCCGTCGTACCGCCTGGGCGGCTGGACTGGCTGAGTCGGCTGCCATGAGAGGGCGGCCCAGGCGCGCGCACCGCAGTTGCGCCATGTCTTCGGGAATGGTGCGGGGCTGGGCCGCGGCGGGGCCCGCATGCATTTTCAGGTAGCGCGTAATCCGGGCGAGCTGGGCATCGTCGTCGGGCAGCACGCGATTGAAAACCCAGGCGGGCGAACGATAGCCGTCAAAGGCGGCGTTCCAATGTTGCTCGGCGACATCGGGCCCCAGCAGCTCGCCCAGGCGCCGCCGTGCCGCGGCCAAGGAAGACAACCCCTCGCGCAGGCGAGGCTCGATGGCGCACAGCTTTTCATAGGCATGCTGCCGGCGCAGCTGCCGATGCAGCCTCAGCATGGCCTGCACGCACACCAGTTCCGGGGTGCCTATCAACAGGGCCGCTTCGGCGCGACGCATCCACAAAATATTTTGCGGCCCCATGCCAGGAGCCAGATCGACGATGCGCCAATGCGTCGGCAGCGCGCTCAACGACGCTTCGAGGGCAGCGCATGAACGCACCAACTGGGGTGCAAGATCCGCGGCACGCAACAGCTGAATCTTGGCATTCCCAGGCACGGTCAGCGCCCGGCTGGCCAGCGCCTGAGGCTGAAGCGTCGGCGCTTGCGCGGCGGGCTCGCCCAGTCCGGCGGCAATCGACAGCGCGCCCGCATCGGCATCCAGCTCGACCAGCAGCACGCGTTGACCGAGTTCCGCCAGTGACCAGGCCAGGTTGAGCGCGAGGAAACTCTTGCCCACGCCGCCCTTGCCCGACGCTATCGCAATGGTGCGCGGTTGCAGCTCCCCCGGCTGGATGGCTGGTGCGTCACTCATGCGTTCACCGCCGCTGGCGCAAACCAGCGCTGTAGTTCTGGCACGGCCACCGTTCGATCCTGGTAGCGAAAGAAAGCACGCAAGTGCTCATGCGCCAGAGGGCAGTCCGCCGGCGGTTCGCAATCGGCGTCCAGCGGGACATCGAACTGCCGGGGAGCCCCCTGTACGCCGATCGCCGCATACTCCAAGGGTGCGCGCGGTTCCTTTTGATAGGCCACGACCACGATCGTCATGCCGTCCAGCGCCTGCTCATGCGACAGCGCCAGCGGCAGCAGCTGATCGCGCCAGAACAGCACGGCGCCAAACCAGCCCGTGCCGGTCGGTACCCGATGCACTTCCGGATCCTCGATGGCCTCGATGACTTCGCATTGAGCCAGGGCCAGCGGGTGGGCCGGCCAGTCCAGCAGCCATGCGCGCAGCCCGTTACTCATGCCACCTCTCGTTGTTCCACTCGTCATTGGACGTGACTGCCGCAAGATGCGCGGCGAGTCGCCCTTCGTCCAGTATCCATGCCACCGTCCGCTTGTCGAGACGGGCGATGCCGCCGATCGGGCTGGCGGGATCCCGCAGCACCGCCGGCAACGGCTGAATCGTCAGCTCCGAACTGGCGCGCACGATGCGTACCCGTTCGCACAACAGACCGGAGGGCCAGGGCTGCGACCGAACGAATACCAGGTAGGCGCCGGTGGCCGGTTGCTCGGTCAGTGCACGCAGGCGCTGGTCGAGGGCGTGCACCGGCCACGGGCCCTGCGGACTGTTGAACCAGCCGATCACCGGCTCGCCGGGCAGCGGCGCGGACAGTTCGTTGCCGTGCTCGATGGTCACCAGGTCGGACTGCGGCACCGCAATGGTGACGCCGTCGAACTCGCACAGCACGAAGCCTTCCGTCGGCGTGTCCGGCATCGGGCCGGATGGCGCGAACAAATCCTCTTCCAGCGAGTCGTGAGGGTCCGTAGTACTCATCCGGGTGGCACCAGCGCGTACAGGCGATCGAGCAATTCGTGCTCGAGATAGGGCTTGGTCATGAACTCGGTCACCCCGGCCTGACGGGCTTGCGCGCGATGCTTCTCGGCGCCGCGTGAAGTGATCATGACGATGGGCAGTGCCTGCAGGTCCGGCATGCTCCGCACCAGCGAAGTCATTTCCAAACCGTTCATGCGTGGCATTTCGAGATCGACCAGGATCAGATCCGGCTGCTGTTCTTCGAGCCGCGTCAGGGCGTCGAGACCATCCGTGGCCGTCACCACGCTGTAGCCACCGTCGCTCAGCAAGTGCTCCAATGCACGGCGCGCGCTCAGCGAGTCATCGACCACCAGGGCACGCCGCGCACTTTGCGCAGGCAAAGCCTGGTCGCTGTCGGCACCGCCCCGAGACACTGCCGCAACGGGCTGACGCAATAGTTCACGCACTTCGAGAATCACGCCGACGCCCCCATCGGGCAGCACGCAGGCACCGGTGACACCTGGCAACGTGGGCAGCATGGCGCTCAGCCCTTTGATGATCACCTGGCGGCTATCGAGCGCCTGCTCGACGGCCAACGCCACCCTGCCGGTATCGGCGTGCACGATGACCAGAGGCCGCGGCTGGCGTTCGAGGTCCTCCAGGCCGCGGCCGGATTGGCCAATCAAAGTGCTCAACGAATGCAGCGGCAGCACCTGGCCGCCGTACTCGAACGCGAAACCATCGCCCAATTGCAGTACGCGGCCGGCGTCCGAATACAGCACCTGGTCCACCGTGGTGCTGGGCAGCCCGTACACCGCATCCGCGACCGACACGAACAGGGCGTGTGCGGCCGTGAGACTCAGTGGCAGACGGAAGGTGAGCACACAGCCAGCCCCCGCGCGGCTTTCCAGGTGCGCGGCCCCTTTCAAGCGTTCGATGCTGGAGCGCACCACGTCCATGCCCACGCCGCGCCCCGAAACTGCGCTCACGGCATCGCGAGTGGAGAAGCCCGGCGTGAAAATCAGCTCGGTGAGCTGGCTCTGGGTTGGCTTTCGATCCGCGGCAAGCAGCCCGCGCGCCATCGCGCGGCGCTCGATTTCCTCATAGTCCAGCCCGCGGCCGTCATCCCGGCAAGCCACCTCGATACGATTGCCTTCCCGCAGGAAGGACAGCTCGATCCGGCCCTGCTCCGGCTTGCCGAGGGCGCGCCGCTCGCTCGCCGGCTCGATGCCATGGTCCACGGCGTTACGCAGCGCATGCATGAGCGGCTCGACCAGGCCGTTGAGAATGTCGGTGTCGATGGACAGGTCGCGGCCGGTGATTTCCAGTTGCACTTCACGACCGGTCTGGCGCGCCACCTGGCGAACGATACGTTCCAGGCGCGGCACGATGGTGGCCACCGACACCAGGCGCGCATTCATGACCGAGTCGGTCAGTTCACGCCCGAGACGTGCGTGCTGCGCCAGAAGGTTCTGCAGCTTCAGGAGTTCATCGGACAGCTCGCGAGACAGCTCACGCGAGTCCAAAGTACTTTCACTGAAGGCGCGGCTCAGGCTGTGCAGTGCCGTGTACTCGTCCAGTTCCAATGGATCGAATTGCGGATCGCTGGAACCCGCCGCCCCCAACCGCATGGCTGGCGTACCGCGCGTATCCACCAGAGTCTCGAATTCATAGACCTGCGACTGCACCAGCCCCAGCTGATCCATCAAGCGATTGGCGCGCGCCAGTGTGCCTGACACCTGCGCGTTGAGCTGACTGATGGCCAGATTGATTTCGCCGGCACGGCGCAGGTTTTCATCGATCAGCGCCGTGGGTACGTGCAGCATGGGCACCATGGCCGGCGTCACTGCTTCGATCTGGTCCGTGACGGCCACGGATGCCAGCTCGCGCCCAGCCGCAACAACCTCGGCGTCCTCAGCCTCCGCGCCGGCCCCTTCACCAGCTTCGTGACCCGCGCCCACCAGGTCGCCGGCCCGGTCGTACAGCCCATCGATGAGAGCAGGCAACGACTCAGGCACCGCCGCCTGCTGCGCGGCCAGCTCGATCAACGACTCGATCATGTCGCTGGCTTCGAGCAGCCGGTCCCGGGTCGGGCGCGACACCCGCTCGACCTCGGCTTGCCGCTGCAACAGAGCTTCGAGCGCATGCGCCAGGTGGGCGATGGCCTGCAGCCCGCACAGCGCGCTCGATCCCTTCAGGGTATGCGCCAAGCGCTGCGCTGCGCCGATCTCATCGATCGAAAGAGTGTCGCGGATCCGGCCGAACAGCTGTTGCAGCTGCGTGGCCTGCAACGGCGCCTCATGGAAAAACGCCCGCAGCGTCTCGGTGCCTACATCGCTCGAGGGCTGTAGCGTCAGGTCGGCCAGAGTAAAGACGGGTTTGTCGATCGGCGCCTGGCCGGCCTCTTCGACCGCCAGGGCCTTGAGGCTGTGCATGACCTCCTGGGCCGCCGCCGTGTCCAGCGCCGCCGGCCAGCGGCTGTCGCACAAGTTGGCAGCCAGGTCGGCCCAGCGTGTCGATTGAGGCCCTTCCAGCAGGCACCGTTCCAGTTCCGAGCACAGCTGCGCCGGAGCGAGACTGCGCTCTTCGTTGCCCAGCAGTGCGGGCACGTTCGACATCAGAAACAGCGCCACTTCCTGCAGCACCGGCGTCTCGATCATGCCAGCCACCTGGCCGAGCCGTTCGCACAGCCCCAGGCACTGCAACGCCGCCTCCTCGGAACCGGCGCGCAAGGCATCAGCCTGGCCCGCCAGGTCGTCCGCGAGCTGATGCAGCTCACCGGCGAGCAGGGTGCGGATTTCAGAGACCATGACGGGTGCCGTTGCCTGGTGACAGCGACCGTCAGGCCGACGGCAGCTTGAACACCCGCACCGACTCCAACAGCCGGCGCGAGAAGTCGGTCAGGTTCACCGTCTCCTGCAACTGCTCGCTCACGTGCTCGCCGGTCGCACGCACGCCCGACATCATGGTTCGGGCCCGGTCTCTCAGGGTGACTGAAAGCTGGGCCTGCTCCTGGGAGCTGGCAGCGATCTGGCGCACGGATTCCACCAGGGCCGTGGTGGCTCCCTGCGTGTCGCCGATCTGCTTGCCGGCCACTTCAGCCATCTTGGAGCCTTCCACCACCTGGCCGATGGCATTCTCCATGGTGCCGATGGTGTCGTTGGTCTCCACCTGCATGCTCTTGATCAGCGCGCCGATCTGGCCGGCGGCGTTACGGGTGTTCTCGGCCAGGCGCTGCACCTCGTCGGCGACCACGCCGAAGCCCCGTCCGGCGTCCCCGGCGGCCGCTGCCTGCATCGAGGCATTGAGCGCCAGGACGGTGGTGCGTTCGGCAATCTTGTTGATGATGTCGACGATGCCGCTGATCTCCTGGGAGCGTTCGCCGAGACGCTTGATGCGCTTGCCGGTTTCCTGGATGACCTCGCGAATGTCGGTCATGCCGCGCAAAGTGCCGGTTACGGTGACCACCGCGGATTCGGTGTTCTGGGCCGCGCGCTGCGCCAGTTCGTTGCAGCGTTGCGCCAGCTTGGCGATCTCGTTCAAGCGCTCGGAGGCATGGCTCAGCTTGTCCGCCGTGTCCAGGGCTTCCGACTGCTGCGTGGTGGCCACGGCGCTCACCGACTCGGCCTTGGTCCTCACCTGCGCCGAAGCGGCGGCCACCTGGTCGGCCACGCGGCTCACGTCAGTCAACACGCGGCCGGTTTCGCTCGCCAACTGATTGATGGCGTCGGCCACCGGGCCGGTCACGTCTTCGGTCACCGGCACACGCACCGTCAGGTCGCGACGCGACAGCTGCGATACCGCCCTCAACAGCGTGATGACCGAGTCGTTGAGCTGGGTGTTCTCCTGTTCGGCCTGCGCCAGGGTCGCCACCTTCTCATCGAGCAGATTGTCGAGCGCGGCACCCAGGCCGGCGATTTCGTCATAGCCGGTGATCCCGCTGCGAGCCCCCATGTCGCCCGCAGCCACCGCCTGGACGGTGGTGGTGATCTGTTGCACCGGCTGGGTGATGGACCGGCCGATGTAGTAGCCGAACAGCAGCGCCAGTGCCAGGCCGGCGAATCCCAGCACGGTGTTCAAGCCGAAGAAGGTGGTGCCGCGTTCACGGGAAGCCTCGATCACGCGGTTCGACTCAGCGCGCTGCTGCGCCAGCAATTCACCCAACCGGTCGATGATGCTCTGCGTCGCAGCCACCAGTGCGCCCGAGGCAGCGGCCTGTACCGGAAGCGCGGCCGGGGTCGCGGCGGCTGAAGCATTAGCGGCCGCGGCATTGGCCGTCGTGACGGGATTGGCCTGCAGCGACGTATCGAACTCCCCGACCACCCGGGCGAACTCCGCACGCAGCGGCTGCAACACCTCGGTCAGGCGTGCCCGTTGGGAATCCGCGGCTCCCGCAATGAACGCATCGGCCGCGGCATTGAAATCGGTACGCGCCTGCCCGAGCCGTTCCACTGCCCGCGCCGCGGTGGCGGTTCCGAGGGCGACCGCATTGGCGGTATCGAGCGCGCCGCTGCGAGCGATGTCCCGCATCGCCTCCAGGCGAGCTTGCTGGTCCAGACGCGCCTGCAGGTCCTGGATCGTGGCGCTGCTGGCATTGATACTCGCCAGGCCCGCCAGGCCCACGATCATCAGGGCCGCCAGCGGCACCGCCAGCAACAACAGCAGGCGAATAGGAATCGACAGACGGGAAAGCATGTTCGATCTCCGTTCAAGAAAGCGGCTGGCCAACCACGGACGACAGCGCCCGGAAAAAATCCCGATAACGAAACTCGAGCCACAACTCGCCATCGATGCGATAACCCGAGCCAGTGTGGGCTCGCAGCGGTTCGGGAATCACCGTCGCCTGCACCGTGGTGGTTTCATTTGCCAGCAGCGACACCGGCAACGCATCGACCGGAAAGGCCAGGGCATCGTCCCGCGCGCCCAGCACCAGCCACCATTGCCTGGCGGCCCGCAGCCGGCCCAAGCCGAGCGATTCGTGCAGGTCGAACGCCGGAATCAGGTTGCCGCGCAGATTGATCAGTCCCCGGCACCAGGCCGCGGTCCGCGGCAGCGGGAAAACCCGGGCTTCTTCGATGATCTCGCCGCCACAGTCGTGCGCCACCAGCAACCCCAGGTTGCCGATGCGCAGGCCGCGAAAACGGCGTTCGGGGCGAGCCTTGGCAGGCGCGGGCGGCTCCGCAAGCTCGAACTTGCGTGCCAGAGCAACCACAGCTTGCATCAGCATTGCGGGCGGCTCGCTCGAGGTCCGTGGCTTACAGCCGCCGGATGCTGTCGATGATGTCGGCGGGTTTGTACGGCTTGGCCACATAGGCGGTGGCGCCTTGCTCCAAGGCCCACATGCGGTCGGCCCGCTGGTTCTTGCTGCTGACGATGACGATGGGCGTGCTCTTGGTGCTCTCGTGAGCCCGCAGGCCGCGACACAGCTCGAAGCCGTCCATGTCCTGCATCAGGATGTCCAGGAAAATCACGTCCGGCCGGTCCTGGAGGGCGCGCTCCATGCCTTCGCGCCCGGAAGCGGCGGTGCTCACCACGTAGCCAGCCGAAGCGACGATGCTTTGTAGATTGGCCCGGTCGGCGGCGGCATCGTCGACGATGAGAATTTTGGTGATCGCCATGACTATCCCTCGAAACGCCTAGTTTATGTCAAGCGCCACGGGCCGCTCCAGCGCGAACTCCTGCAAAAGCTTGTGCAAATCGTCCACCGTGATGGGCTTGGTCAGGTAGCGGCTGCAGCCGGCCATGATGCCCCGGATCTTGTCGAACGGCGAGTCACGGCTGGTCAGCAACACGATGGGCGGAGCATTGCGATCGCTCTTGAGCCGGCGGCAGGCAGTGTAACCGTCCATCCCCGGCATCATCACGTCCAGGAAGATCGCCTGGTAGCGATTCTCACGCGCACACTTCAGGCCGGACTCGGCGTCTTCCGCCAGGTCGACGCGCAGGCCGTGCAGCTCCAGCAAGGTACGCATCCGGGTCCGCACCACCACCGAATCGTCGACCACCAATACGCGCGGCGCGCCCGCCGCCGCCAACAGCCCCCGGTTCGGCGCCGGCAATTCCAGAGTCGAGTCCACCGCGCCGTGATCGCTCACGATCAGCTCCGGAATGAACTTGAATTCGTGAATGGTGATCTGATCCAGGATCCGAATCAGCTTGCTGGCGAAATTGGTGCGCAGCAGCGAATAGGCCGCCGACACCACCCGGGCCGGATCGCGGCTGATCATCAACGCCGGCCGGCCGTTGAGGTGCGCGGCCGACTCCTCCCACAGGTCACGAGCCGCACGATCGTCGGCATCGACCAGCATGATGTCGGCGTCGGCGCCGCGGTTCTCCGCCAGCACCGTATAGCCACGCGGCCGGTTGTGCGTGAGCGAACAGACCGAAGCAATGGTCATGCGCTCGACCCGGGTCAGGCCGAGAATACCCAATAAGAACTCCGTTCCTTTCATGGCCTGGCGTGGTACCCCGCAAACAGCCCCGCGCCTAGGCGCGGGCTGGTGTCGCTCGTACGGAGTGATCGCGCGTCATGGCCAGCCCCACCGCGAGCACCAACAGGCTCAGCAGGAACAGACCGCTGCCCACCACCGTGGGCGACAGGGCGGTGGGCAGGGGCTCGGGCAGGTTCGGGTCATGGATCATCCTGACCGCGGCCATGCCGGTGTAATGCATGCCGCAGACCGCCACCCCCGCCACCAGCGCGGCCACCACCATCTGCCAGCGGGCCGTCAGGAAGAATGCCATCCACAGCGCCACGCAGGACGCCGACATGGCGATGCCCACCGAGACCCAGACCAGGGTCATGTCATAAGTAATGGTGGCGGGCATGCGCATGGCGGCCATGCCCATGTAATGCATGGTCGCCACGCCGGCGCCCATGAACACACCGGCCAAGATCAGGGCCGGAGGAGTGCGCGACCCCAGGCCGACGATGGCGAAGCCGATGCCGGTGGACAGAATGCCCAGCACCATGGACAACGCGGTGCGGCCGATGTCGTAGCTCATCGGCATGCCGGCATGCCAGGCCATCATGCCCACGAAGTGCATGGACCAGATGCCGATGCCGCCCATGATCACGGCCGACCAGGCCACCCAGGGCAGGCGTTCCTGCGGCTTCACCTTGACCGATTCACGCGCCAGCACCAGCGCGGTGAAGGCGCCGCAGACCGAGATCACATAGGACAGCGTCACCAGCAACAGGTCGAACGAACCCACCATGGCCCACTCCCTCATCTGAATTGGCTGATGTAATTTTATCGCCGCGCCGCGCGCGCGAATCGCAACTGTACAACTAATGCACCGCGATTGTCGGCACACCTCGGTACATAACAAGCATAGGGCCGATCACCACGGCGCGCCCTCGGACAACCTACGGATGCTGCCAGTTTCGTGACGCGTTTCACATTGCGTCACTCGCTGTATCCGCGCGGCGGACGGCCTATAGGTCCTCCATGCCCAGCTCCTTGAGCTTGCGGGTGAGCGTGTTGCGCCCCCAGCCGAGCAGCCTGGCGGCATCCTGCCGGCCCCCCTCGGTCTGGCGCAGCGCGGCGCGGATCAAGGTACGTTCGAATTCCGGCAGCGCATCATCGAGCAAGGGCACGCTGCCCGCCGCCAGGCGCTCATCGGCCCAACGGGTGAGCTGGCGCACCCATTCGTCCTGCAGCTGAGCCGGACTCGGCACGCCCCCCAGGTCCGTCGGCAGGTCCTCGGCGGCGATCTCCCGACCCGGCGCGGTCACGGTCAGCCGGCGGCAGGTATTCACCAACTGACGCACGTTGCCGGGCCAATCGAACTGGCTCAAGGCGGCGAGGGCAGCGGACGACAGCGTCTTGACCTCCACGCCCAGTTCGAGCGCCGCCACATCCAGGTAGTGCTGCAACAGCTCCGGGATGTCCTCGCGCCGCGAGCGCAGCGGGGGCACCTCGATCCGGATGACATTCAGGCGATGCAGCAAGTCCTCGCGGAACAAGTGCTGCTTGACGCGCTCCTCCAGGACCTGGTGGGTCGCCGCGATGACCCGCACATCCACCCGCACCGGCACCTGGCCGCCGACCCGATAGAACTCGCCCTCGGCCAACACCCGCAGCAGCCGGGTCTGCAACTGCGGCGACATGTCGCCGATCTCATCCAGGAACAAGGTACCGCCGTCCGCCTGCTCGAACCGGCCGCGCCGCAACTGATCGGCGCCGGTGAACGAACCTTTTTCGTGGCCGAACAGCTCGGACTCCAGCAGGTCGGCGGTGAAGGCCGACGTATTCAATGCAATGAACGCTTTGCCGGCACGCGGGCTATGACGGTGCAGGGCACGCGCCACCAGCTCCTTGCCGGTTCCGGACTCCCCGGTGATCAGCACCGTCATGCTGGAACGGGACAGGCGCCCGATGGCTCGAAACACTTCCTGCATCGCTGGAGCGTGGCCCAGCATTTCGGGGATGCGACGCGCCTCGCTGCTCGTTTCCTCCACTCTGTCCTTCTGTTGCGCGGCGCGACGCACCAGGTCCACCGCCTGGTCGATGTCGAACGGCTTGGGCAAATACTCGAACGCCCCGCCCTGATAAGCGGCCACCGCGCTATCCAGGTCCGAGTGCGCCGTCATCACGATCACCGGCAGCTCGGGCTGGCTGTCATGAATCTCGGTCAGCAATTCCAACCCGCTGCGGCCCGGCATCCGGATATCCGTGATCAGCACGTCGGGCCGGTCGCTGCGCAGTGCCGACAGCGCCGAGTCCGCCTGGTCGAAGGCGGTGGGCGTCATGCCGCCCTGGCGCAAGGCGCGTTCGAGCACCCAGCGGATGGAGGCATCGTCGTCGACGAGCCAGACGTTAAGCGGTTTAGCTGCCATCGGAAGTCCGGGATGGGGGAACCTGGAACGGCAGCAACAGCGTGAACGTGGTCAGCCCCGGCCGGCTGGCGAATTCGATCAATCCCCCATGCCGGCTCACCAGGTCCTGGGCCACCGCCAGTCCCAGGCCGGTACCGTCGGCGCGACCGGTCACCAACGGGTAGAACAAGGTGTCGCGCAAGTGCTCGGGCACCCCGGGACCGGTGTCCTCGAACTGCACGCTCGCCATGAGCCGGTGACGGTGGGTACCGATGGTCACATTGCTCAGCGCCCGGGTGCGCAGCATCAGCCGTCCGCCCGACTCGCCGTTCTGCGCCAGGGCCTGCAGCGCATTGCGGCCCAGATTCAGCATGGCCTGAATGATCTGGTGCCGGTCCAGCGCGATGGGCGGCAAACTTGGGTCGTAGTCGCGCTCCACCGTGGTGTTCGGCGGCGCCTCGGCAGCCAGCAGGTGACCGACATGCTGCAGCAGCTCGTGCACATTGACCGGCTGCTTGCGTGGATGATGCGCCGGACCGAGCAGCGTATCGACCAGCGCCGCCAGCCGATCCGCCTCGCTGATGATCACCGAAGTGTATTCACGCATCGACGCATCGGCCAGTTGCCGCTCCAGCAGCTGCGCCGCGCCGCGCAGCCCGCCGAGTGGATTTTTGATCTCATGCGCCAGTTGCCTGATCATCGCCCGGCTGCCGCCGATCTGGGTCAGCAAGGCCGCCTCCCGTGCGATACGCCGGTGCTGCGTGGCATCCCTGATCTCGATCAACACCGCCGGCGCGCCAGCGGTTTCATAAGGCGCCACGTTGCAATCCACGATCAGTTCCGATTCGCCGTGCGTCGGCCGCAGCGTCAACTCGCGCCGCGAGAACGGCGCCCAGTGGTCCATGGTCCGCGCCACGATCGCCATCAGCTCGCCGGCCTCCGCCAACAGCTCCGTCAACGCCCGCCCCAGGTATTGATTCCGGCTCACGCCGAACAAAGTCTCGGCCGCCGCATTGAGATAGCGCAGCGTGTACGACGGGGAACCGACCCCGGAATCGACGATCAGTACGCTGGTACCGAGACTGTCCAGAATGCGCTCGGCATCCATGGCCAGCAGGGGGGCTGCGCTGGCGGGGCGGGCGGCCACGTTACGCGGCCTCCGCCAACGGGGTATCGCCCGCCAGCCGCGCCCGCGGCGCAGCGGGGCTGAGCTTGGCAGCCGGCGACCCGGTTACTGCACCTTCGCGGCCGGCCGGGTCTCGACGGGCTGGGTCGACTTGGCAGGCTGGGTGCCCACCGGATAATTGGTGCTGGGATCGGTGGCCGCCCGGTTGCCGGGCTTGGAACCCGCCGGCCAATTGGTGCTGGAATCGACCGCCGCGGTGCGCGCTTTGTTCAACTGCGCGAAGGTCGGTTGCTGGCTGGGCAGCTGGTTGCCCGCCTTGCGCTGCGGTTGCGGCCGTGGCTTGGGGGGTGGCCGCAATGTCGGCCCGACGGGCGGCTGTGCAACCGAGTTCTGTTGCACATAGAAAATCACCTGCTGCGTTTCCTGCAGCCGGGTACCGCGATCGTCGCTGATGACGGCGCGCACGGTATGCATGCCGCGCGGCACTTCCTGCAACTCGAACGAAGCTGTGTTGGGTGGGTAGCCTTCCACCAGGCGCCCGTCCAGATATACATATAAAGAGTGTCCGGGCTGCAACGAGGGGTCGACCCGCACTTCCACCGGGACCACCCCGCCCGTATTGATGATGTGCTCCTCCTTGCCGGGCTTCCAGACCTCGAAATTCCGATAGGCCGGGGCCGTCTCGGCCGGGGAGGAGTTGGAGTTGCCGGTGGCGAGCGGCGGATTGGGCGGGTTGGCGCTCGAACCGACGTGGATGTCCACCTTGGTCGCACCGGGTACCGGGCGGTCCGAGTAATGCGTGACGCCGCTGGCGTCCACCCATTTCCAGACCGTCTGGTTGGCCCATCCCGGCCCGGACAGACTCAAGCCGGCCAGCAGGGCGAGCAATACAGGCGTGGTACGCATGGAAGAACAGCATATCCGCTTGGCTCCGGCCTGACAAAAACCCGGCTGACGGACTGTGACCGCCGTCACTGTCGGGACCCCGCGGCAAGGCGGTGGTGGGGCCCGTGAGACGAGCCCCACCACCGGCCGCTTACACGCTGTAATACAGCTCGAATTCCAGCGGATGCGTCGACATGCGCACCCGGGTGACCTCCTGCATCTTGAGCTGGATGTAGGCGTCGATCACGTCGTCGGTGAACACGCCACCCGCCTTGAGGAAGGCCCGGTCGGCATCGAGCGCCTGCAGCGCCTGCTCCAGCGAGTAGCACACTTCTGGAATGTTCTTGGCTTCCTCCGGCGGCAGGTCGTACAGATCCTTGTCCGCGGCGTCGCCCGGATGGATCTTGTTCTGGATGCCGTCCAGACCCGCCATCAACAGGGCGGAAAACGCCAGGTAGGGATTGGCGGTGGAATCCGGGAAGCGTACTTCGACGCGGCGCCCCTTCGGATTGGTCACCCACGGAATACGGATCGAGGCGGAGCGGTTGCGGGCCGAGTAGGCGAGCATCACCGGAGCCTCGAAATGCGGCACCAGGCGCTTGTAGCTGTTGGTGCTCGGATTGGTGAACGCATTGAGCGCCCTGGCGTGCTTGATGATGCCACCGATGTAGTACAGCGCCAGGTCCGACAGGCCCGCGTACTTGTCGCCGGCGAACAGCGGCTTGCCGTCCTTGGAGATCGACATGTGCACGTGCATGCCGCTGCCATTGTCGCCCACCAGCGGCTTGGGCATGAAGGTCACGGTCTTGCCGAAGTTATGCGCCACGTTGTGGATGGCGTACTTCAACAGCTGCACTTCGTCGGCCTTCTTGACCAGCGTGTTGGCATTCACGCCGATTTCGCACTGGCCAGCGGTGGCCACTTCGTGGTGGTGCACTTCCACCTTCATGCTCAGCTCTTCGAGCGCCAGGCACATGGCCGAACGCAGGTCCTGGAACGAATCCACCGGCGGCACCGGGAAATAGCCGCCCTTCACCCCAGGGCGGTGCGCCTTGTTGCCGCCGTCGTACTTCTTGCCCGAGCTCCAGGCCGCCTCGACCGATTCGATCTCGAAGAACGAGCCCTGCATGGTGGTGCCGTAACGCACATCGTCGAAGATGAAGAATTCGTTCTCCGGTCCGAACAGCGCCCGGTCGCCGATGCCGGTGGACTTCAGGTAAGCCTCGGCGCGCTTCGCGATGGAGCGCGGATCGCGCTCATAGCCCTGCATGGTGGAGGGTTCGAGCACGTCGCAGCGAATGATCAAGGTGGTATCGTCGAAGAACGGATCCAGCATGGCGGTGCTGGCGTCGGGCATCAGCACCATGTCGGACTCGTTGATGCCCTTCCAGCCGCCGATCGAGGAACCGTCGAACATCTTGCCGTCGTCGAAGAACGCGGCATCGATGGTGTGCGCCGGCACGGTGACGTGTTGTTCCTTGCCACGGGTGTCGGTGAAGCGCAGGTCGACGAAGGTCACGTCCTTCTCTTTCAGAAGGCTGAGCACTTCAGCGGGGGTGGTCATGACATCTCCTTCACGGGCAGCGAGGGTTCGGGGCCTTCGGGGTCGCTCGCTGGACGACCTCGGGGCGATTCGGTAGACCCTTGAGATAAGCAGAAAGCGTGCCAACGCACCGGAATGGCGCAAAACTTGAGTTTCCCGCGTTGGCGGGCCTCGCCAGTATACTTAAAGCACCAGATTAGGGCATAAATTAATCGATAGTGCACCAAAATGATGCGGAACAATGCCATCGTCCCAATAACCCTCCTTGCGGTGAAGCCGATGGGCAAATAGTGGTGCCGAGCCCACCGCCGAGCCAGTCATTGGGAGTGATGATCGTTCCAATTTCGGCACACAAGGTAGAGCGGTGACCCCCATCCAACGAGCGGCGGACCTTGCAGCGGCACTCTGCAAATCCCGCGGCGAGGATCTGCTCGGCTTCCTGAAGCGCCGGCTGCGCAGCGACGCCGACGCGCGTGACATCGCTCAGGAGACCTATCTACGGTTCATACGACTGGCCGATCCTGGGCGCATCAACAACGCCGAGGCGTACCTGTTCCGCATTGCCGCGAACCTGCTGTGGGAACATCGCATGCGGCAGCGTAACACCGTCGTGGATACCAACGATGTTATGGCCGCGCACCTGGTCACGGAGCAAACTCCGTTCGACCTGGCGGCATCCGCGCAATCCGCCCAGAGGCTCAAGACCGTGATCGACACCCTGCCACCGGCACAACGTGCCTTGGTAATACTGCATATGCGCGATGGATTGAGTTATGCAGCCATCGCCGAGCGAATCGGTATGTCCGATTCGATGGTGAAGAAACATATCTACGCCGCATTCGCGCTATGCCGTAAGCGGCTGCGCGGCATGAAACCTTGAGGCAGCGAGGCGTCATGAACGACAAGCAGGATCAGCAGCTCGACAGCATCACCCTGCAAGCGGTGGAATGGTTCAACCGGATGAGAGAATCCGAGCTGTCCGGCACGGAACGTGAGCGCTTCGATCTGTGGATCGCCGAATCGCCCGTACATGTACGTGAATATCTTGGCGTGGCTGAGTTGTGGGGTACGTTCCAGGACACCACGCAATGGTCACCCCAGTCAACCGATGAGCTGCTTGCTCAGGTGCGGGCATCGGTCAGCGTCGTGCCGCTTCGGCCGCATGCGAGCGGCGGAGACGAGGTTCAACACGGCAATCAGCGTCGCAAGCTCACGCGCTTCGCCGCGGCCGCAGCGCTGCTTCTGACGCTTGGCACCGCCGCAGCCTTCTGGGGACACGGCTGGTTCGGCAGCCAGACTTTGAGCACGGCACGGGGCGAACAGCGCTCACTGGTTCTGTCCGATGGCTCGGTCGTCCAGCTGAACACCCTGACGCGCGTCGAGGTTCATTTCGACGCGCGCTTGCGGCGCATCGATCTGCCTCAGGGCGAAGCCTTCTTTCGCGTCGCACATGATGCCCGGAGACCATTCGAGGTCGTTACGCCCTTTGGGGTGGTGCGCGCGGTCGGAACCGAATTCAATGTCTATAACCGCATGCAGGACATGCGCGTCGCCGTGGTGGAAGGCAAAGTGCAGGTCTCAGCCAACCACTCACGCTCCAGCACGGCGCCGCCGATGCTGGTCACCGCACGGCAATCCGTCGAAGTAACCGCCGGGTCGCCTCAGGCGATACCTTTGCCGGATTCCGAGACGAAACTGGCCACCGCATGGCTGCAGCGCCGCCTGGCGTTCGAAAACGAACGACTCGACAACGTGATCCTGGAGTTCAACCGCTACAACCGCGTCGCCATGCGCATCGACGATGCGGAACTCGCCGGGCTGAGAATCAATGGTGTGTTCAATGCCGATGATACGCGTGCCCTGATCGGCTATCTGCAACGGGTGCAAAAGGTCATCGTCGACAGTGACGGCAATGGCGGATTGATCTTGCGTAGAGAAAGAAAGTAGTGACGATTTTTCGGCCCGGCCAGTCCTAGCTCCCATAGGCACATTCCAGTGTCAATCATGGGGAGAATGGTGATGGCTTGCCGATCGATGATTCTGGCGGCTTGTGTCTCATTGTCGGCCGGTGCCGCGCTGGGCGACGAGATCGACGTGGCCTTCGATATTCCGCGCCAGCCGCTGGTCCAGGCACTACGCCAATTGGCGGACCAGGCGGGATTAGAACTCGCGTATGAGGCCAGTCTGGCCGAGGGACACATGAGCCCTGCGCTGAAAGCCACCATCAGCGTACGTCAAGCGCTGGGTGAGCTGCTCAAGGGTACCGATCTACGTTTCGAGTTTCTCAATGAACACACCGTAGTGCTGTCACGCAGCCCCGAGCCGAGTGCAGGCGGAACGGTCCGGCCCGGACTTTCACTGGCAGCATTGCTGCTGGCGCTGGTCAATCCATTGGCGGCGCCCGGCCAGACGGTGGCCAGCGGTGACGATGCGACGATCGAAACGGTCAATGTTTTCGGCACGCTGGACAGTACGCTGGGCGTCGGCTCCAAGTCGGGACAGTCGCTGCGCGAAACACCGAAGTCGGTGACATTGGTGACGCGTGAACGCATAGAAGCCCAGAATCTCACCTCGCTGGCCGATACCCTGAAACAGACTACGGGGGTCACCGTTACGAGCTATACCTCGGCGGACAACGCCTATTTTTCACGGGGTTTCCGCGTGCAGACCGTGCAGATCGACGGCGGCGCGCCGGCAATCAGCAACGATTTCGGTGTCTACCTGACGCCGGATACCGCCGCCTACGATCACGTCGAAATGCTGCGTGGCGTCGACGGCATGTACACAGGCGCGGGCGAACCAGGCGGCGTCATCAATCTCGTGCGCAAGCGGGCGAAATCCACCGCCCAGGCGCAGATGAACTTGTCGGCCGGACGCTGGAATGCCTATCGCGCCGAGCTCGATATCACCGGACCGCTGACCTCGGATGGCAGGCTGCGTGGACGCGCCGTGGGTGCGTATGAGAACCGCGACTACTTCTACGACCGCGGCGAATCGGACAAGAAACTGTTGTTCGCCACTGCTGAGTACGATCTCACCGAATCAACCCTGTTGATCGCCGGAGGCAGCTACGAACGACGCAAGGAAGATGGCTTCTTCTTCAGGGGCATTCCGCGTTACGCGGATGGCCGCGATCTGCGCCTGCCGCGCAACGTGGCCTTCAATCCCGAATGGAATCACAACTACACCAGCACCAAGGAGATATTCGCGCGCCTCGAGCAACAGTATGGCGACAGTGGTGTCATCAAGCTGAACTTGACGCACCTCGATCAGGAGACCGAACGGGCGCTGATGAATGCCTATGGTGAGGTGAATACCGTGACCGGCGCGTTGCCCCAGGCCTTGGGCAACGCTTCGAGCTTCGGTGCCACCCAGCACTTGTTCGATCTGTCGGCCAGCGGCACGTTCAGCCTGTTTGGGCACGAGCACCGCTATACCGTCGGCGCGGACTACGCAAAAGTCGATGGCGGCGGCTACCGTGGCTACGATCTGCTCACCTATCAGTATCCCAGCGCCCGCACCATCGATGTCTTCAATTTCGATCCGGCCCTGTTCCCGCAGACCGGACGTGTCGAGACTTTTCGTTATCCGCAGGATGGCCAGACTCAGCACGGGTTCTATGGCACAGTCGGCCTGCAACTCGCGCAGCCGCTGCGACTGACCCTGGGAGGCCGTTATGCCAGGTACAGCTATGACAGTACCTATCTGCCGATCGAAGCCGACGGTACCCCGGGCACCCCCAGCCCCTCCCGCTTCAACGACGACGCATTCATTCCCAGCATGGCGCTGAGCTGGGACTTCGCCCGGGACTGGTCGGTCTACGCCAGCTATGCGCAGACCTTCAAAGCACAGGCAAACCTGTTCAAAGGTCCGCTACCCGGTTCACCACTCGATCCGGTGACCGGCGATGGTTACGAACTGGGCGTGAAAGGGGAATTCTTCGGCGTGCTCAATACGGCTTTCGCCGTCTACAGCATCAAGCGCGACGGCCAAGGCATGGCGGATCCGCTCTACCCGTTCCCACCCGGTACCTACGGCACCAACTGCTGCTACGTACAGAAGGTCGACATTACCAGCGAGGGCTTCGATGCCGAGCTGAGTGGCACCGTGTTGCCGGGCTGGCAGGTATTCGGCGGCTACACCTTCAACCAGAGCAAATACCATGGCGATGCGCGTTCGTTGTATTCCAGCGGCGGCTACTACCTGACTCAGACACCGAAGCATCAGCTCAAGCTCTGGACCACCTGGCATCTGCCGAACGCCCTTTCGCGATGGACACTGAGCGGTGGCGTAATCGCGCAAACCAAAACCTTCTCCAGCGGCAGCGTACTGGCTTCAGGCAGTTCCAGCGAATTCGTTCCTTACCAATTCACGCAGGGATCGTACGCGGTCTGGAACGCATCCGTCGAATACCGGATGAACGACACCTGGTCGATCGGCCTGTATGGCGACAATCTGCTGGACAAGGCTTATTACCAGGTCGTCGCCGGGGTGACTGGCGAGAATGTGTACGGTACGCCCCGCAGCTACGTGCTGAACGTTCGCGGGCGCTGGTAACGGCAGGCCACATGACCGCGCGGGGTGGTGAGGACTCTCCACCCCGTCTGCCGGTTCACCGCGCATGCAAATGAAGACTCGCCAATTACTGCTGCCACTGGTGTGGCTCGCCACCAATACGTGGGCCGGCCAGTCCGCGCCGCTACCTGATGCGTTGGAGGTAATTCGCTCGCGTATTCAGCGCGACCTGGTCGAGCAGGGAATTCCTTCGATCGCGGTTGCGGTAGCGCAGCGAGGCGACATTCTATGGGAGCAGGGCTTCGGCATGGCCAACGTTGTCAGCCGAACACCCGCGACCAGCGACACCAGGTACTCGATCGCCTCGATAACCAAGCCGATGACGGCTACCGCGATCATGGTTCAAGTGCGCGCCGGCAAAATCGATCTCGAGGCACCGATCGATGACTATCTGGGCGCCGCCAAGCTGAATGCACGCATTGGTCATGCGCGCGACGCCACTGTGCGCCGCGTACTGAATCACACAGCCGGCCTGCCGATACACGCCCATTTCTTCTACTCCGATGAACAGAGGCATCCTCCAGCCATGGATGCGACGATCCAGCGCTACGCCAATCTGATCAATCCGCCAGGCGAGCGTTTCGTCTACTCCAACCTGGGTTACGGACTGCTGAGCTATGTCATCTCGCGTACGGCGCGGCGCAGTTATACGGACTTTATGAAACAGGAGGTCTTCCAGCCGCTGGGCATGGATAGCTCATCGGTCGGCCTCGAACCCGGCAAAGAACGCCTCGCGGCAACGCGCTATGACCTCGATGGAACGGCGGTACCGTTCTACGACTTCGATCACCCCGGTGCTTCTGCGGTATATGCCAGCGTTCACGACGTAGTACGTTTTGGCATGTTCCACCTCAAGAGCCATCTGAATAGCCAGCAAGCAATATTGAGCGACGCGCAGATAGACGCCATGCATCGCCCCACCGCCGGTGCCAGCAGTTACGCTCTCGGGTTCGCCATCGATGACCACAACGGCTATCGCGTGATCTCGCACAGTGGCGGCATGGTGGGAGTAGCGACCGAGTTGCTGTTGATTCCAGAAGCCGACCTCGTGATAGCGGCGCTGGCCAATTCCGCGACGGCATTGCCGTTCGACGTGACACAGTCCATAGCTGCTGCCTTGCTACCCCGCTGGAAGGCCACGCCCCGGCGTGTGGAAGCGACGCCCGGGCAGTTCGTCGCTCCTGCACCCCTGGCCGGCCAATGGGCGGGAAAACTCTCGACCTGGCGCGGCGATACCCGGATGACACTGGACTTTCAACCCGACGGCGACGTCGCCGTTACGCTCGGCGACCAGCTCACCACCTTGGTCAATGCTGCGGCCTTCGCCGAGGGACGGTTCACCGGAACGTTCCTTTCATACATCGATACCCCTGACACCGCGCGTTACGATCACGTGATCGACCTGGATCTGACGCTGCGGGGCGATCGGCTCACCGGCGGCGCCAAAGCCGCCGCGGCTCGCAGTGGCAAACGCCAACCGCGAGTGCGTAATGCCCTGACCAGTTGGGTGGAACTGACGCGGCGCCCGGACATGCCGGCCCATTGACCTGGATTGACTCGACCGCCGAGGATTTCAATGAAGATGCTGCTTCGATTCACCGTTGCCGCGATGGTCGGCACCCTGTCATCCGCCACGACGCTGCACGCGGATGAATTTGATGGGATTCGCGACTCCATCCGGCAGCGCATGCTCGAGGAACGTGTCCCGGCGATAGCGGTCGCGGTCTGGCGCGACGGCCGGATCGTCTGGGAGCAGGGCTTCGGGTGGGCCGATCGCGAACGGCGCATCGCTGCAACCGAGCACACGCCGTTCAACATCGCCTCGTTGACCAAGACCATGACCGGCGTGGGGCTGATGACATTGGTGCAAACGGACAAGGTCGATCTCGACAAGCCGGTGAACGATTATCTCGGACCGGATCCAATTCAATCGCGCGTCGGGGATCCACGCGCAGTATCTGTGCGTCAGGTCGCCAATCACACGTCCGGCCTGCCTCCACAGGACAGCACTTTCTATGGCGAGGACATCTCCAGGGTGCCGACACTCAGCCAAACCATCCAACGCTACGGCATCGTCATGCAGCACCCTGGCGAACGCTACAACTATTCCAACCTCGGGTTCGCCGTCCTGGGACGGTTGATCGGCCATGTTTCGGGCAAGAGCTATGCCGATTACATGCGCCAGGAAGTATTCCTGCCGTTGGGCATGACACGCTCCTCGGTCGACGTCGCGCCAGGCCTCGAGGCGTATCGCGCCAGGGGCTATGACTTCGATCGTAATCCGATTCCGGATTCGGCCAGCGCCGACCCGGCGGCGGGCTCGGTATTCTCGAGCGCCCACGATATCGCGCGCTTCGGCATGTTCCTGCTCAAGAATCATCTAGCCGATCAAGCGCCGATACTGAACGATCGATTCATCGATCGTCTGTCCAGCGACCCGATCCCGACCAGCGCGACCAATGGTTACGCAGTCGCCATCAATGTCACCCGGCTGAATGGTTACCGGGTCCTGGGCCATAGCGGTTCGTCATCGGGGGTTCATTCGGATTTCGTCATCGTTCCCGAACGGAATCTTGGTGTGCTGGTGATGGCGAATGCGGACGGCGGAGCGGGCGACCTGCGCCATCAGATACTCACGACACTGCTGCCCGACTGGCGCAAACCGGCACCCGCGGCCCGCATGGATACCACTTTCAAGCCCACGGCGGCGATGACGGGGCTTTGGCAAGGCAAGGTCGAGACCTATGAGGGCAGCCAGCCCATCCAATTGAAGATCCTGGCGTCGGGGGACATCCATGTCCGCATCGGCGCAGCACCGGTGTTCGCCAATCGCAGCACCCTGCGACAGGATGCGCTGGTCAACGAAGTTGCGTTCAAAGCCGGTACATTGACAGGCACGACACTCGCACGCATCGAAACCTCAGACACCCGGCGGCACCCGCATACGGTGTCGCTCAACTTGAGGTTCCAGGGTGACAAACTCAGCGGCACGGCTTTCGCCTCATCTACGTACGACGAGGGGCTCTGGGTTTACACGCTGCCCTATTGGACCGAACTCACGCGCGTCGGCCCGTTGTAGGAGCCGGTCTAGGGGCCTGGGGGACCGCCATGGCGGAGCGGGCGGGGTGGGCCGGCTGATCCAGATCAAGGCCGAACGAACGCAGGCGCGTCACGCTAGGCCCCATGGATCCGATTCCCCCTTTCGACGCCGAACTGCTGCGCCGCTACGACCGGCCCGGTCCACGCTATACCTCCTATCCCACCGCGCCTCAGTTCACCGCGGACTTCGATGAAGCCCTGCTGCGCGACTACATCGGACGCAGCAACGCCGATCCCATTCCCCGGCAACTGTCGCTATACCTGCATATCCCGTACTGCTTCAGCCCATGTTTCTACTGTGGCTGCAACCGAATCATCACGCGCGACCCCAGTCGAGGCCGGACCTATGTCGAGCGACTGGTACGGGAGGTCGCAGCCATGGGCGGATTGTTCGACCGCGACCGCGACGTGGTGCAGTTGCACCTGGGCGGCGGCACGCCGAACTTCCTGCGTCCGCCCGAATTGCGTGAACTCATGGACAGCCTGCGACGGCATTTCTGTCTGAATACGGCGGGCGAACGCGATTTCTCCATGGAACTGGACCCACGCTTCATCGAAGCCGGTGACGTCGCCGCCTACGCCGAGTTCGGTTTCAACCGCGCCAGTCTCGGCGTGCAGGACTTCGATGTGGAAGTACAGCGGGCCGTGAATCGGATCCAGAGCGTCGAGCAGACCCTGCGGGTCATCGATGACTGCCGCGACCAGGGTTTTCGTTCCATCAACGTGGATTTGATCTACGGGCTGCCCAAACAGTCGGCGGCGGGTTTTTCACGCACCCTGGACCAGGTGCTGGCGGTGCGGCCGGATCGGCTGGCCGTCTATGGCTACGCGCATCTGCCGGCAATGTTCAAGGCGCAGGGCCAGATCGAGGCACAGGACCTGCCGTCGGCCGAAGCCAAACTGGGCCTGTTGCAGCTGGCGATCGAGAAACTGTCGGCCGCCGGCTACCAGTATATCGGCATGGATCATTTCGCCCTGCCCGAGGACGACCTGGCGCGGGCCCAGCAAGCCGGCAACCTGCAGCGTAATTTTATGGGCTACACCAACCATGCGGATTGCGACCTGGTGGGCCTGGGGGTGAGCGCCATCAGCCATATCGGGGACAGCTTCAGTCAGAACCCCCGGGACCTGCCCGGCTGGCAGGCGGCGCTGGATCAGGGCCGCCTGCCGGTATGGCGCGGCCGGCGCCTGGCCGCCGATGACTTGTTGCGAGAGGACGTGATCCAGCAGCTGATGTGCCTAGGCACGGTGCACATCGCCGCCATCGAACGGCGCCATGACATCGATTTCCAGGATTACTTTCAGGATGATCTGCAGCGGCTGCTACCGCTGGTCGCCGACGGCCTGGTGACAGTGGATGCGCAGCGCATCACCGCAACTTCTCGCGGCAGGCTGCTGTTGCGTATCATTGCCATGTGCTTCGACCGCTACCTACACCAATCCTCCACGGATGCCATACCCCCCCGCTTCTCGCGGGTCATCTGAGCGCTCATCGCCATGGCGTCGCCGCTGGACGCTGGAGACAGGGATGAAAGACGCCATCTCCCGCCGCGCGCACAATCCGATTGCCGACGATGGCGATGAGCTGCATTTCTGCAGCACCTGCGCGTTCTCGGCGGCCTGCCTGGAAAGCGGCTACGGCAAGAGCCAGTTGCGGGAGCTGCACGTGCTGGTCGAGCACGTCGGTCCGTTCGAGGAGGGCGAGCATTTATTCAGGGAAGGCAATCCCTTCAATGCCATCGCGGCAGTCCGCGCCGGAACGGTCAAGACTTACGTGACCGACACCGAAGGCCGGGAACAGGTGCAGGGCTTTTTTCTGCCCGGCGAAGTGATCGGCCTGAACGCGATTTCCCAGGCCCGCTATCCCTGCAACGCCGTCGCCCTGGATTCGGTCGAGCTGTGCCGCTTTTCCTTCACCAACATCTCGGCGTTGGCCACCCGCATGCCGGGGCTGCAATTGCAGCTGTTCCGGCTGCTGAGCCTGGACATCGGCAAGGCGACGCTGCTGGCGGGTAACTACTCGGCCGACGAACGCATGGCCGCGTTTCTGGTCTCGCTGTCGCGCCGCTACGTGCGGCACGGCTTCCCCGCCAATCGTTTCCGGCTCTCGATGAGCCGCACCGACATCGCAAACTACCTGCGGCTCGCTTCGGAAACCGTCAGCCGGGTATTCCGCCGCTTCCAGGACGAAGGCTTGATCCGTGTCGAGCGGCGCGACCTGGAACTGCTCGACCCGCCGGCGCTACAAATGCTGGCGCGCAATGTACTTAGAAAATAAGTAACACCCCAGCGTGCCCCCGGGGGTCGCGCTTGATCCAGATCAGGTCGGCACTCCCGGCATCCCGGCATCATGCCTCCGGTCATCACCGGAGAAGTTTCATGAGCGCGACTCGTCGACTGTGGACCGGGCTGGCACTGCTGCTGGCCGTGTCATTCGCCGTGCTGCTGTGGGTCGGTGGCGAAATCCATCGCACCATGCCCCCAATGCCGGGCGCCGTCGTCACCACCGACGGACGGACGCTCTATACGCGCGCCGACATCGAGAAGGGCCGCCAGGTGTGGCAGTCGATCGGCGGACAGCAGCTGGGATCGATCTGGGGCCACGGCAGTTACGTCGCGCCGGACTGGACCGCCGACTGGCTGCACCGCGAAGCCACGGCCTGGCTCGATCTGCTGGCCCAACGCACCGCCGCGCAGCCCTACGCTCAGCTGCCTCCGGAAACCCAGGCGGCACTGGCCACCCGGCTGCAGTCGCTGATGCGCACCAACACCTTCAATGCGCATACCGGAACGATCACCGTCTCGACGGACCGCGCCACAGCCATCGAGCAAGTCACACAGCACTATGTCTCGCTGTTCGGTGACGATCCCGCGCTGCTCGAGTTGCGTAAAGCCTATGCCATGCGCAACGGCACCGTCGCCGGCGAAACCAACCGCGCCGACCTCACCGCCTTCATCTGGTGGACCGCCTGGGCGGCGGTCGCCGAGCGACCGGGCAAGGACATCAGCTACACCAACAACTGGCCGTACGAGCCCCTGGTGGGCAATCATCCGCCCAGCCATCTACTGATCTGGACCGTCTTCAGCGTTCTGTTCCTGATCGCGGGCATCGCGCTGCTGGGCTGGTATCACGCACGCCACAGGGATGACCAGCCGCCGCAACTGCCGGCCACCGATCCATTGGCCATGCTGCGGATCACCCCGTCGATGCAGGCCACCGCCAAATATTTCTGGCTGGTCATCGCCCTGTTCCTGACCCAGATCCTGCTCGGCGCCATCACCGCGCACTACCAGGTGGAAGGTCAGGAGGCTTACGGATTCGCGCTGGCGGATGTCCTGCCCTATTCGCTCAGCCGTACCTGGCACACCCAGCTCGCTGTGCTGTGGATCGCCACCGCCTGGCTCGGCATGGGCCTGTACATCGGCCCGGCCATTTCCGGCCATGAGCCCAAATATCAACGCCTGGGCGTCAACCTGCTGTTCGTCTGTCTGCTGGTCATCGTGGTCGGCGCGTTCGCCGGCCAGTGGCTGGCGGTGATGCAGAAGCTGAGTCTGGACAAGAATTTCTGGTTCGGCCACCAGGGCTGGGAGTACGTGGACCTGGGCCGGTTCTGGCAATGGTTCCTGTTCATCGGTCTCGGCCTGTGGCTGGTGCTGGTCGGGCGGGCCCTGTTGCCGGCCATCCGGCGCGGCGGCGAATCCAAATCCATCATCACGCTGGTGTTCCTGTCCACGGTCTGTATCGGTCTGTTCTACGGCGCCGGCCTGATGTGGGGCGAGCACACCCACCTGTCCATGGTGGAATACTGGCGCTGGTGGGTGGTGCACCTGTGGGTCGAGGGCTTCTTCGAAGTGTTCGCCACCGCCGTGATCGCCTTCCTGTTCACCCGGCTCGGGCTGCTGCGCACCCAAACAGCAACCGTCGCCGTGCTGTTCGCCACCATCGTGTTCCTGGCGGGCGGCGTGCTCGGCACTCTGCATCACCTGTACTTCTCCGGCACACCGACCGCGGTGATTGCGCTCGGCGCCAGCTTCTCGGCCTTGGAAGTCGTGCCGCTGGCCTTCGTGGGCTTCGAGGCATATCACAACTACAAGCTCGGGCACGCCACACCCTGGATGCAGCGCTATCGCTGGCCGATCCTGTTCTTCACGGCCGTGGCGTTCTGGAATCTGGTGGGTGCCGGGCTGTTCGGCTTCCTGATCAATCCGCCGCTGCCGCTGTACTACATGCAGGGCCTCAACCTCACTCCGCTGCATGGGCATACCGCGCTGTTCGGGGTGTACGGCCTGCTGGGCATCGGCTTGATGCTGTTCTGCATGCGCGGTCTGCGACCGCATGTGGCATGGAACGAAGGATTGCTGCGAACCAGCTTCTGGGCCCTGAACATAGGGCTGACCGGCATGGCGCTGCTGACCCTTCTGCCTATCGGCGTCATCCAGCTGAACGCGGCGATCTCGCATGGTTATTGGTACGCCCGCTCCGCCGACTTGATGCAACAGCCCATCATTCAGCTGCTGGTATGGCTGCGCGTGCCCGGCGACACCATTTTCAGCGTCGGAGCGCTGGCACTGGCCTGGTTTGTGCTGCGGCTGTGGATTCGCCCGAAACGCGAGCCGGCCGAACTCCCGGCGAAGACCCAGGCCGTGGAACCCTGAAGCTAATTTTCTGCTACCCCCTAGGGCAGAACAGGGCGGCGCAAGCCGCCCTTTTTTTACCGCGGTACCCGCTCTAGGGCTGTAACGTCGCCGCGATTTTCCGAATCTCGTCCGCGGTGCGCTCGCCCGCGAGCGGCGTACCAGGCATCAAGTACCTGCCCATCGCCAGGTTGCCAATGAGCACCGGCTCATACCCTATGTCGCGTATCAACGAAGACACCACGGCGATGGCGCGCGCGTCATCGCCAGCGATGGGCATGCCGACCTTTCCAGGTGCTTGGCGTGCCGCTTCCATGCGGGCCGCGCTTACCGCATTGAAAGCCCGGACGACGCGTGCGCCTGGCAGCAGCTCGGCGGACGCGAGGCCGGCACCCTTCTGGCGCGCCCAGTCGGCTATTTCGCCATCGCGAGAGGGGAAGGGGTTGCATGCGTCGATGACCACTTTGCCCGCGAGAGCCTCCTTGAGGCTTTTGCCGACGTCGGGCAGGGCGCGATAAGGGACCGCAATCAGAAGGACTTCACCGAACAGGGCGGCCTCGCCGGGAGTACCGGCGTGTGCCCGGGCTCCGAGCTGGGACACCAGCGCCTTGTCGTGATCGAGATTGCGCGAAGAGAACATGACCTCGTGTCCGCTGCCGAGCCAACTGCGGCCGAGCGCGCCACCGACATTGCCTGAACCGATGATGCCGATTTTCGTGCTGGCGGCAGCCGCCCACGCGGGTGTCTGCTGGCCGGCCATGGCCATGACGGTCGCGGCTCCGGCCAGCTTCATGAATCGACGGCGGCTCACATCGGCATCGCGAACGCTCATTACCGGCTCCTTGCAAGATGGATTGAAGATCGACCTGCCGATAGTGTAGTTCCTGAGCACTACCGGAAACAGCTCGGTGCCTATGGGCAGCTATCGAGGGGTGGTACGCTGCGCTGCAACCTACTGACCTGGACCCGTTGCGTGATCGAGTTCTACCCGCAGATCAAATGGATACACGTGGCCGCGATCAGCGCCAGCGGCGGACTGTTTGCCTTGCGGGGACTGGCCGCGCAGTTCGGTGCCACCTGGACCATGGTGGCGCCGCTGCGCTACCTGAGCTATACCATCGACACGGTGCTGCTCACCGCGGCGCTGATGCTGTCGACCATCCTGCATCAATACCCGTTCGTGCATGCCTGGCTGACGGTCAAAGTGGTGCTGCTGGTGGTCTACATCGTGCTGGGCAGTTTCGCGCTCAAGCGCGGCCACACCCGTTCGGCCCGGCTCGGGTACTGGCTGGCGGCGCTGGCCGTCTACGGATTCATCATCAGCGTGGCTCGCGCCCATCATCCGCTCGGGATACTGGCCGGGCTGCTTTGACAAAACTTGGGATCGGGTGTGGATTCGAACTTTCAAGACACCAAGTTCCGGCCTCTGACCGGCATTCATGATGCGTTGCGGCGACCAGGCCTGGTGCAGCGCTGCATGGAGGGGTCGCCGTCCGATGCCCGGCTCACCCTGGTCGTGGCCCCCGCCGGATTCGGCAAGACCACTTTGCTGGGAACCCTGCGGGAAGCGTATGAAGCCACGGGCTATCGCACCGTCTGGCTCAACTGCGACGAACTCGACCAGGACCCGCACACGCTCGGCGGCAGCCTCGCCAGGGCACTCAAGCATGCTGGCATTGTGTTGCGCGGGACGCTGCGTGGCATCGAGGACATCAGCCGCAAATGCACCGGATTGCCCTATCGGTTGGTCATCATCCTGGACGAGTTCGACGCCGCGGCCAACGAACGTCACGACAGCGCCTTGGAAAACATCGCGCGTACCGCGCCGGACAACCTACGTATCGTGGTAGCCACCCGGGCGCAGCCGAAACGCAATTTCGTAAGACTGCAGCTCGATGGCTGCCTGCGTCTGATCGACGCGGCATCGCTACGTTTCACCGAGGACGAGGCGCGAGAGTTTCTCAGTGGCATGGGTTCGTCCGACGCCGTGTCGGAATTGATTGCACGCGCCGAGGGCTGGCCGTTCGTACTACAGTTGTTACGCCTGTACGCGCAGCGACAGGTACAGAGCGGCACTATCGAACCGGTGCTGGTGTTGCCCGAATCCAGAATTGCCGACTACCTGGCATCCGAGGTCATGTCGCGACTCGATCCGGAACTGCGCGGGTTCGCGATCGAAACCTCCCTGCTGACCAGCATCACGGTCGAAGATGCCATCGGCGCCACCGGACGGGACGACTGCGCGGCGCTGCTGCACAGGCTCGAGCCATTGGTGCCCATCGTGACGCTCGACCACAATCCACTCAGCGCGCGCTTCCATCCTCTGTTCCGCGAGTATCTGCGCACCGAGCTGGACAAGACCGGGCGGGCGTACGTAGTACGATTGCATGAGCGCGTGGCACTCCAATATGCGAACACCCAGCGGATTTATCAGGCGGTTCGCTGCGCCCTGGCAGGCGGACTGACCGAACTGGCCGTGTCGATATTGGAACGCGCGGGAGGCATCAGATACCTGATTTCCGCTGGACTCACCGATGCCCGTCGGGTGCTCAACTTGCTGCCGCGCGCCGCGATCGAGAGGCGACTGCGGCTACGGCTAATGTCGGCCGGCACCATGATTCTGCAGGAGCGTGACGACGACGCGCCACGCGAGTTGGCGATCATCGAGGCTGAATTGCAGGAAGGGCGCTTCGAGGGACAGCTCGACGAAATCGCCAAGGGCGATCTCGCCACCACGCAGTCGCTGGTGCGCATCGCCGAGGTCGATCATCGCCTGGCCCAACCCGAGTGGGAAACCTTGCATGCGGCGACCGAGCGTGCGGCCGAAGCGGCACGCAACGATGCGCGCCTATCGATCGGGCCATTGCTCCTTGAAAGCATACTGCTGCTGCGGCAAGGCGACCTGACGCGCGCCGACCCCTTGATCGACGCCTATATCGCCATCAACGAACACGACGGTCGCTTTCAGACATCGTCGGATGCACGCACCTACCGCGGTATCTACAGTCTCGCGCGCGGCGAGTTGGACGAAGCCGAACTTACGGTAAGCCGCGCCGCGGCGGCACTCCTGGCCCGCGATGGGCATGAGGAAGGGCAATCCGCCCAGACCGTTCACGCCACCATGGGCCAGATCCGCTATCTGCGCAACGACATCATGGGGGCCGCCACCTATTTCGACCGCATCCGGGACGATCACGCCTACGTGATTTTCGAAGCCTATGCCGCCAAACATGTGTGGCGCGCGCAATGCGACGTTGCGCTGGGCAACTTCGAAGCCGCCCTGGAACGGCTCGATCGCGCCGACAAGCAGGCGGCGAGCCGCAACCTGGTGCACCTGGCCGTCCTTGCGGGAGCCATGCGCCGGGAGGTCCAGGTCACCCATCAGGGCGACCCCCTCGAGCAGCATCCACCCGAGGCGTTGGACGAAGTCGCCCGGTTGCTGGACACGGCCCTGACCGGCGAAACGCTGCCGTGGTTCACTCGTACCTGGGTGATCAGGGCCAACATCGCGACCGCCATCGCTCAGGAGCGTCATACTGACGCGATCCACATCGCGGAAGGGTTCATCCAGACGGTGTCCGGCTCTTCACGACGGCTGCTGGAAGCCGAAGCCTGGCTGCTGCTGGCACGCGCGGCCGGATCGTCAGACATCAATCCACGAGTCCGAGCCGCCGTCGGGCGCGCGTTGCTTTTGACTGCCGACACGGGCGCCTATCGCCTGTTCTTCGATGCTGGCTCCAGCGTCCTGGCATGCGTCAGCGAATGGGCCACCGCCAACAGCGGCCCCCAATCGGAATGGGCCGGACAGATCGCGGCCCGCATGACCCCGGTGGATCGTCTGTCCTGGCGCCAGAGGGCCGTGCTGCGCGAGCTGTGCAAAGGCTACTCCAACAAGGAGATTGCCCGCGTACTGCGGCTGTCGCCGGAAACCGTCAAATGGTATCTGAAGGGCATCTTCGATCATTTCGGCCTGTCGAGCCGCGAAGCCGTCATCCAGGCAGCCACCCGCCCGGCCCAGGTTGCACCCGGCTCATCTTCTCAAACCACCTGACCACCCCCCGACGTCCCCCCCGCGACAACGCCGCCGACTCGTTGTCGTCGTACTGGCGCCTTCGTTGTAATCAGGCATGAAGTCACATACACAGGGGGGCGTCATGGGTAAAAGAGTCAATCGAATGCTGCGGACGGCCATGCACGCCGCGCTGGTCGTGGGCATGGTGCCCACGGGCCACGCCGCGGACCAGAGTGCGTCGTCCACGGCGCTGGAAGAAATCGTAGTTACGGCACGGCAGCGCGAAGAGCGCCTGCAGGACGTGCCCGACTCGATCACGGCGTTCACCGCCGAAACCATCACCGACGCCGGCATCAGCAAGGTCGGCGATTTCATGAACCTGACGCCGAACCTGTTCCTGCGCCGTTCGGCGGGTGGCGACGGCCTGGGGATCACCATGCGCGGCATATCCACCGGCCAGAACGGCTGGGCGCCGGTGACCCTGGTGGTCGATGGCATGCCGACCGCGGGCATGTCCGGCTTCGATCAGGGCACCCTGTTCGACGTCGAACGGATCGAAGTGCTCAAGGGCCCGCAGAGCGCGCTGTATGGCGCCGGCGCCATCGCCGGTGCGATCAACATCATCACCAAGGAGCCCACCGACCACTTCGACGCCAGCGGCCGGCTGGTCGCGGCGGAAGGCAACGATTATCGTGTCGATGCCTCGGTCTCCGGTCCCTTGAGCGATTCGGTACGCATCCGCCTGGGCGGCTCGTACCGCGACAGTGACGGGGTGTTCAAGGACCAGGACGGCGATCCGCTCAACTCGGAGCAGCTGAAGGCGGTTCGTGCCCGACTGGTCGGCGAATGGGGCAACTTCCGCGTGGACGCGGTCGGCTACTGGTCCAATCTGCAGCCCGCCAGCCTCAACTCCACGGTGGCGCTGCCGACCACCGATCCCGCCGTGGTCAAGACCCTGCTCGACGATTTCAGCATACGTCCCGACCGGGGCATCATCGCGCACGGTGACCGTGAGATCCGGGAAGCATCGGTCAAACTGAGCTATCAACTGCCGGTGGGCAGGCTCGAACTGCTGGGTGGCTACAGCAAGGATGATCTGCATGCGCGCGGCTCAGCCTCGTTCCTCAAGCCTCCTGCCGCGGGTACCTTCTGCGGGCCGGTGGGCGGCAGTGCCGCCGCGGCCGACTGCCTGCAAGACACGGCGGACAACAACGAAACCAAATCCGCCGATTTGCGCCTGACATCGGATTCGGACCAGCGTGTGCGCTGGATGGTCGGCACCGCCTGGACCAAGCGCGAGGCGCTGAATGCGTTCTACCTCGATGACATGCTCCTGGACGGCGGCCGCCTGGTGGAGAACCCACCAGTGGTGCTCGACTCCACGCATTTCCGTCACGACTCGTTCTTCGGTGTCTATGGCCAGGCCAGCATGGACTTGACCGACAAGGTGGAACTCACGCTAGCCGGCCGCTGGGACCGCAATCGTTACGATTCGACCCAGTACCGGGACCGCAGCCTGGCAGTGATCGTGCCGCAGAAGGATGGGACGCTCACCCAGAAGCAGGAAGACAGCAAATTCCAGCCCAAGGTGCAGCTGAGCTACGACTGGACCGAAGACGTGATGACCTATGTCACGGTGGCGCGCGGCTTCCGCACCGGGTATTTCAATTCCGGCGTGCTCACCAACGCGGAATCCACCACCAACTTCGAGATCGGCATGAAAGCGCTGGCGCTGGACGGGCAGTTGCAGATCAACACCGCCCTGTACCACATCGACTATTCGGAACAGCAGTTCAGCTTCATCACGCCCACCCCGCCGTTCCGTGGCTCGACCAATATTCCGAAGACCTCCATCGACGGTGGCGAGGTCGAGATCGCCGCGATCACGCCCATCGGTCTGTCGCTCAATGTCGCGCTCGGCGTAACGGATGCGCGGGTCCAGGATGGCACCGAGTCCCCGCTGACTCCGAAGTTCACGCTGAACCTGGGGGCCCGCTACGAGCATGTCATCAACGATCAGCTGACCTGGTCGGCGCGGGCCGACTACCGCCGGCAGGGCGCCTACTATGTGCAGACCGGCAATCAGTTCAACGTGGAGCCGAAGGACTATCTGAACCTGCGCACCACGCTGGAAGTCGGCAGGCACTGGAGCATCAGCTTGTTCGGCGAGAACGTGTTCGACGCCCAACAGGCGGTGCAGGTGGCGGCGCTGCCCTGGTACACCATTCGCCAGGACACCAGCCCGGGCCGGTACGGCATCGAAGTTCGTTATGCCTTGTAGCGGCGTGTAGTACCGCTATGTTCGGTGTGGCCTGCGGTTTGGAGACCGCAGGCCACAGCCCCGCGAAGCCACGAGCATGGGGCGCAACGCGCCCCATGCTCGCCCCATCGCCTTACGAACCTTTCTTGATGCCGGTGCGCGGCACGGGCTCGGACAGGTGGCAATGAGTGACCTTCCAGGCTCCATCCACCTTGCGCATCACCAAGGTGAACCGCGTCTTGGCCAGATCGCCCCCGGGCAGCGGCGCCTGCGCGGTACCGGTGAACCAGGCGAAGTCGTCCACCACGTGGCCGTCGGCGGTCATTTCGGTCCAGGTCAGCGGCTTCAGCTCATCCAGGTGTTCGACGAACCCCTGCAGCCCATGACCCTTTTCACCACTGGTGCCGTACACCAGGAAGCTGCCGGCGGGCGCGTCGATCGAGTTGGCGTTGACGAACTTGCCGTCGCGGCCCAGTGCCGAAACCATCCATTGCTTCGCGAACTCGGTGAGTGCCTGGTCGGCCGGCACAGCCGCAACCGACGTCGCTTTGCCCGCAGACCATGCCGGAGCCGCAGTGAGACTCACTGCGCCGACCAGGGATACGGCCAGCAGTACGGAGGATACGGATTCTTTGAGACGATTCATTATCGGTTCTCCTGGCGTTGACACTCGAGAGGATGCTCACAACACAAAGGAACGCGGCCGACGACACAGGTGGCGTCGTCGGCCGCGTCTATGCACCGGATACGGCGCGCGCCGTACGTAGTCCGTGATCCATCAGGTTCCTTTCTTGATGCCGGTGCGCGGCACTGGCTCGGACAGATGGAAATGCACCACCTTCCAGGCGCCGCCGACCTTGCGCATGACCATGGTGAAGCGGGCCTTGGCCACGTCGCCACCGGGCAACGGCGCCTTGGCGGTGCCGGTGAACCAGGCGAAGTCGTCCACCACGTAGCCGTCGGGGTTCAGTTCCGACCAGGTGAGCGGCTTGAGCTCGGTCAGGTGATCGAGGAACGGCTGGTAAGTGTGACCCTTCTCGCCGCTGGTGCCGTACACCAGGAAGCTGCCGGCCGGCGCATCGATCGAATTGGCGGCGATGAATTTGCCGTCGCGGCCCAACGCGGCGACGATCCAGGCCCTGGCCAGCTCGGTCAGCGCCTTGTCCGCCGGGACCGCGGCGTTCTTGTCGGCCGACCAGGCCGGTGCGGCGCTGAAGCTGGCTGCGCCGAGCAAGGAGGCGGCGAGCAACATGGAAGAGACAGATTTTCTAATTGCGTGCATTGTTCATTACTCCTGACTATCGATCACCCAGAATCGTACGTTCAATCGACCGCCTGCGTTGCGCTGCCGCCGGCCTTGGAATAGTAGGCCGCCAGCAAGGTCACCGAGCCGCAGGTCAGAAAGCTGGCCAGCATCCCGGTCATCAACGCAAAATCCCTCTGAAAGAAACCGTGTGCCACACCGATCAACTGCAGGGCGTTGAAGCCGGCGAAGGACACTACCGAGACACCTTGGGCGCTTTTGGTGCGCCACAGATGCCAGGCCTGTGGGATGAACAGGCAGGCGTTCAACACCATGGCGAAGCCGAACACGAGCGCGACGACATCTTTCATGAGCGGTTACCTGCGTTGGCTGGCACGAGTTGCTCGACACCGTGAAAATCCTCGTTGATGCCGAACATGCGCGGGCCGAACACTTTCAGGCTTTCGGCGCGCCGCATGATTGGCGCGGCGCTGTAGCCGATGACGGTCACCCGCTGGCCGTAACTCAGCATTTCCGCTGTGAGTGGCTCGGCAGACTCGGCATCGAGCACCGAGATGAGGTCAGGCACCAAGGTCACCGTGCGGCCGTGATGGCGCGCGATCAGATATTCGTTCTGGATCTCGATGGAGAACTCCGCTTCCTCGCCTCGGCCGCTGTTGATCCGGGCTTCGCCCCAGTGCCAGCCATCGCGCGTCTCGTGTCGGACGTCCACGATACGGCCACTGAACAGCTCTCGTGCGTGGCGATGTTCTTCAGGCTGATCGAGAAATGCCAGCAGGTCGCGAATCGGATCGCTTTGCGATTCGCGCGCCCGGCGGATACGCCGGCCGATCTCGAGGGTATGCGAGATCGTGTCGTGCACCGCCAGGTCTTTGGCCTGGCGGCCGGACATCGGATAGAAGCTGCCATAGATCATCGAGCCCAGCGACGCACAGACCGAGCGCACCACGTCCTCGGCAATGCGATCGGTGGTGGTGTGGACCTGGACGACGTTGCCGGAATCGTCCATCAGCAGACTCGGCGTCGCGGTGCAGCCATAGACGCTGAACGTAGTCATTTCCAGATGCGGGAAAGCGCGCCCCATGCCATCGCCGTCGATGACGGGGATCCCGGAACGGGCGCCCAGGGACAGCGGGAACATCGAGTTCGCACCGCCAATCTCCGCACTGATCAACGCATCCACCTTGCGCCCGTAGAACTTCTCGCTGGCCTCCAGCAGGCGCAGCAGCGTGTTGGTGCTCACCAGGTGCTCGACCAGCACGGTCGGCGCACCGACTCCGGCAATGGAGAGCACGAAGGCATCATCCGGCAGTTCCGATGCCTTGATGATCTTGGCCTTGCGTCCTTCCGCGAGCTGGCTGCGCAGATACAGCTCGCCCACGTAGGGGTCGCCGCCGCCGCCCGAACCGAGGAATACGGCGCCGCGCGCCATATCCTGAATGTCCAGATCTGTATCGATGGTCTGCATGTCCAATCCTCGTCGGGAACCTTTCAAGCCAGGGCGAGCCGGCCGACGGCTCGTACTTTCACCTGCACCGCGCCGGTCTTCATGTGCGTCATCGGCAGCTCGACCACGTCGACCACCTCGACCGAGCCAGGTTCGGCCCCCGCTGCCAACGCGGCGTCGCAGGCTTCCCGCCTTGCCTGCGCCAGCGCGCCTTCACGCCCCAACGTGGCGAAATCGAAGATGCTGTCGACACGGCCGCTCACCAGCGAGATGGCCGCACCGACGGCATTCGCGACTTCGGCATGCTTCGGCCGATGGATTTGCGAGGCGCCACGCAAGTTGCGCGAGACCAGGACGTGCCCGCCGCCCACCAGGATGACCGGTACCGGCTTGCTGTTGGTTTTCATGCGGTCGATGGCATCTTCGAGCTTTTCATGGATGGCGTCGATGACGCGGCCCACCATGCTCGCATCGAGATGTCCCACGCGTTTCGGATCGCCGATGGAACATTGCCCGGCGCGTACGGCGATGTCCGAAGTCGTCAATTCCTGTCCGCCGAAGATCAAGGCACGCTCGCCGAGCTGATACCCGACGGAGTCCGGGCCGAGACGCGGTTCTTTCGATGTGTCGTTGCCGTCGAACCGCACCAACGTGCCACCGCCCAACGCGATCGACAGCACGTCCGGCATCCGGAAATTAGTGCGCACGCCGCCGATCAGATGCGCCGTTGCGGTTTCGCGAGGGAAGCCCCGCACCAGGAACCCGAAGTCGCTCGTGGTGCCGCCGATGTCGATGACGATGGCATCCTGCATCTTGGTGAGGAATGCCGCACCGCGAATGCTGTTGGTCGGACCGGCCGAGCAAGTGACGATGGGAAAGCGAGTGGCGTAGTCGGTGGAGATCAACGTGCCGTCGTTCTGGCTGAGATAGATCGGTGCCGTTACCCCGATGCGCGCGAATGCCGACTGGAGCGAACTCACCACCTTGCGCGACAAGTCACGCAGCGAGGCGTTGATCAGCGCCGCGTTCTCACGGTCGATCAGGCCGAGCCCGCCCACTTCACTGGACAGGGTGATGTCCGCGTCCGGCAGCTCGCTCAACAGGACCTTGGCGGCCTGCTGTTCGATATCCGACCGCACCGGCGCAAAATTCGAAGTAATCGCAATGGAGTTGATGCCCTGAGCCTTGATATCGCGCGCGGCCTTGCGCAGACCGTCGACATCCAGAGGGGCGTACTCCTTGCCGTCGTAGAACGAGCCGCCGCCCACCATGTAGGAGCGGTCGCCAACCGCGTCGAGCAGGTCCTTGGGCCAGGCCACCATGGGCGGAATGCCATCGGACTTGGGGAGCGAAACGCGCACCGCTGCTACACGCTGCAGGTGGCGGCGCTGCACGAAGGCATTGATGAACTGGGTGGTGCCAACCATGACGCTGCCGAGTTCCGCTGGTTTTACCTTGGCCGAACTCAATACGGCTTCCACCGCGCTCATGACACCGTCGCCCACCTCACGGGTGGTCAAGCGCTTGGCCGAGGCAATGACCTCGTCGCCGACCATGACCACGGCATCGGTATTGGTGCCGCCGACGTCGATCCCCAGACGTGCTCGTATCTTGCTCAAAGTGAGCCCCTCTCGATTCGATTCAGGATGATTCGCCCGCCACGCACGACGAGCGCCAGATTTTTCTCGGGGTTTGCCAGCACGCCGATGTCGGCCAGCGGATCGTCCCGTACCGCGATCAGGTCGGCCTGGGCACCGGCAGCGAGCGTGCCGATCTCGCCGTCCTGACCCATCAGCTCGGCATTGATGCTGGTTGCCGACTGCAGGACTTCCAGGGCGCTTTGCAGGCGGCCGCGTGCGGTGAATTCGCGACACTGCTGGTTACGCAGCGGACCGAATAGATCGGTACCGAAGCCGAGCTTTACGCCCGCGGCACGGCAATGCTCGATTGCGGCGGCGGCACTGTCGCCGACCTGGGAGAGCTTGTCGATCGCACCGGCAGGCAAGCCCAGCGGCGCCTCGCGTATGGCCTCCACGACCGCCAATGTGGGCACGACGAACGATCCGGCACGGGCCACTTCATCGGCGCTGCGGCGATCCATCAAGGTACCGTGCTCTATTGAACGCACTCCATTGCGGGCGCAGCGGATGGCGGCATTTGCCGTATGGGCATGGGCCATGACGTAGGTCCGGCGCGTCGCCGCTTCGGCCACGGCCGCACGAATTTCTTCGCCGGTGAACTGGTCCATCCAGATGGGATCGGTCGGCGAAAGTACGCCGCCGGATACGAACAACTTGATGTGATGCACGCCCTGGCGCAGTAGTTCCCTCACCACGCCCCGCATACGATCAGCCCCATCCACCACTTCGCTCAGAGCGCCCGAATAGGCGCAGCCGCACATCGACACCGTTTCGCCCGGCCGCATGTCACCATGTCCGCCGGTCTGCGACAGCGCCTTGCCAGCGACGAACAACCGCGGGCCGTCGATCAGGCCTTCGTTCGTCGCCCGCACCAGGCCGACATCGGCGCCGCCAGCATCGCGAACCGTGGTGAACCCTCGACGCAGCGTCGCTTCGAGCTGCTCGCGTGCACCGAGTGCTCGATGCGACGGATGCATCCGGTCGATTGCCGCTACATCCAGTGAGCCGCTGACAGCATGAAAGTGAGCGTCGATGAGTCCCGGCAACAACGTCAGACCGCGCACGTCGATGACCGTGGCAGCGTCGATCCGCGGTGACGACCCCGCCGGGGCGATCGACTCGATCCGGCCGTCGCGCAAGAGGACCTCCAGGTCCGTTTCCTGCCGCAATTGCCGGCCATCGAAGACCCGGCCGCAACGGATGACCAGGGGAGCCATGGTGTCAGGCGCCCTTCGAGCGGTAGCGTAATTCTGGAAGCATCGTTACCTCCCCCTGGTCCCCGTGATGGGGTGCAGGGATTGAACGATGCAGTCCCGCCAAGCGACAAGGCGGGTGACGGGTGGCGCGTCGGGTGGAGCGCGGGCGGGGGGTGTCAGGGCGACCTTTGCCAGTAGCCGACGTCAATCCAGCGATCGAACTTGAAACCTACCTCTCTGAAATGGGCGACCTTCTCGAAGCCCAGGCGCTCATGCAGTCTAACGCTCGCGTCGTTGGGCAAGGCAATGCCGCCCATGACCACATGGATGGATTTCTGGCGCAGCGCATCGAGTAGCGCCTCGTACAGGCGCCTGCCGATGCCCGATTGGGTTCTGGAAGGATCGAGATAGACGGTGCTCTCCGCCGAGAAGCGGTAGGCGCAGCGACCCTTCCATTTACTGGCATAGGCATAGCCAATGACGCTGGTGGGATCCTCGGCCACCAGCCAGGGCAATCCCGCACCCGACACTTCGGTCAGGCGGGCAGCCATTTCAGGCACCATCACCTCCTGCTCCTCGAAGGTGATGGTGGTTTCACGGATGTAATAGTTGTAAATGCGAGCAATGGCCTCGCAATCGGCAGCAACGGCTGGCCGGATTCGAATTTCTTTCATGATGCCCAACGCCTGACTCGGGTGATGAGATTGCTGGATCTATTCGCTGAGCACCGCGCGCACGGTATCTTCGAGCTTGGTCAATCCCCAGCGCTTGCCCTCGGCGATGGCCTCGTCGGGCGATCGTCCCTTGATCCAAGCCTCGCGAACGGCGACCAGCGCGCCGACGCGGTTGCCGCTCGCACAATGAATCAGCACGGACTCAGCACCGATCTGCTTCAAGAGGTCGTCCAGGCGCCTGGCATTTTCCATCGTCAAAGATTCACGGCCAGCGATAGGCAGGGCGTGATACGCCAGACCTTGTTCGGTGACGGCGCGCGATTCGTCGAATCCCGGACTCTCCGCCGGGGTCCGCAGATTGATGACATGTCTGACACCGGCGGCACGCAACTTGGCGACCGCTGCCGCATCGATCGCCCCGCTCACGATCCGGTGGGCTTCGGGATACCGGACATTGGGCAGGTCCCCAAGGGGTGCCGGCGGCACGTCGGCGTTTTCCGCTGTCGCACCCACCTGCAGATTCAGTCCGAACAGCAACAAGCCCGCGACGACGAAACGTCTGCTGAACATCTTCATGTCCTCGTTGATCGAATTCCCATTGTCGCTCGGCTGCCGGGTGTAGTCGACGGCCGCGGGACGTCGTCGGGCGCGGTTAACACAAAGTACTTGCATGATCAATAAGGCGTGCTATTCTGTCCGGCCTTGATTTTGAATGTGACCTCGTGTCGTTCTCTGAAGCGAACTGAAATGCACTCGACCCACGGAACAGCCATGCAAAAACCCAGCGCGTATCGCGCCGCGGTCGGCTGCCCGTCGATTCTGGGTAGCTGGTTACCGCTGACCGTGAAGCATCGCGACTTCGCTATCGAACTCGATCGGTAACGCCTTCCGGGCTCCTTGTCCCGAAGGCGCAAGCCGGACGGGACACTCCAAAGGAGCCCTTGCCGCCTGAGACTTTTCTCAGGGTCCGGCAAAACCACCCAAACAGTGTTCCGTCCGCGAGGTAATGCCCTCGAACGGATTCGTACGCGCCATGCGTATGGACCCCTGTGCCGCACGCTCGGCCAGGACGCTGTTTAACAACCAGAAATCCCATCAGGGCTCTCGCCCTCGTATCGCATTGCACGCCTGATTCTCAGTCGTGCGGCACCCATCCGCGTCCAACACGCGGTGCTGTATTTGCGAAATCGAGGGCGAGAGCCCCGGGGCCGGCGAGACTTTTTGCAGCACGTGAAGGCGTAAGGGTGTCATTCGCTCTGAAGTTTTGCAGCCCCAATATTGTTTTTTGACAGGGATGTGTCGATTTCAGGCTACCCCGATCGTCATTGAATCGAGAGCCCATTAATCAGGAGAACAGCATGTCAGCCAATACCGTCCGCCTGCACCGAGTTCTGCGCGCCACCCCGGACCGGGTCTACCGCGCCTTCCTGGATGCCGATGCCCTGACCAAGTGGCTGCCGCCCAACGGCTTTACCTGCAAGGTGCACCATTTGGAAGCCAAGGTGGGTGGGGAACACAAGATGTCCTTCACCAACTTCACGACCGGATCGTCACATTCGTTCGGCGGCAAGTACGTGGAACTGGTCCCCAACCAGAAGATTCGCTACACCGACCGCTTCGACAACCCGCACCTGCAGGGAGAAATGCAGACCACGGTTGCCATTACTCCCGTCTTTTGCGGTGTGGAACTGAACGTCATTCAGGAAGGCATTCCCGCGGCCATTCCCGCCGAAGGTTGCTATCTCGGCTGGCAGGAGTCGCTCACGTTGCTGGCGAAACTCGTCGAAGCGGAGATCCCGGACCAGGGATAGGACACCATCACTTCAAATGCGGCACGGCCAGCCTGTGGTAAAGCCGTGCCGCACTGGGGTCCGTCCTCACGATGGAACCACCCCTGCGCAAGCCATCGGCATGGCGCAAGAGATGCGCACTCGTACTGCGCCAGCCAAACCCGTCGCAATGGCCGTTTAGCTCAATTCTTGGGTAGAGCGCTCGATCGATAATCGAGAGGTTGCTGGTTCGACTCCAGCAGCGGCTACCAGTATTTCACCCGTTGTCCAACCATGAGGAGGAGAGACGATGATTCCGCACATTCTCGCGCTTGATATTGCCGGCTCTCCGCACCGGTGGATCAGCGTGCGTGACGCCGCACACTACTACGCGACCGACATGATCGCGTGGGCGATCGGCACGAATGAGTTCCTGCTGCGCGGCGGTACGCAGCGTTCGACCGGCATGCAGTCGCTGATCCGCGCGAGTTCGATCATTGCGATCAAGGGCAAGGACTTCATGGTCCGCCACTTCGATCAGGTGCCGACGCTCACCAAGGAGATGCTGCTCGCACGGGATCGTCATATTTGCGCCTATTGCGCGCAGCGGTTCCGGTTCGATCAGCTCGACATGGAGCACATCGTGCCGAGCTCGAAGGGTGGCGAGGATTCCTGGACGAACCTGGTCACAGCCTGTAAGGCGTGCAACAACCGCAAGGCCAACCGCACGCCGGAGGCCGCCGGCATGAAGCTGCACTACGTGCCGTACGTTCCGAATCGGTACGAGGCTTTCATCCTTAGCAACCGCAGGATCCTCGCCGATCAAATGGAGTTTCTGCTCCAGGGCGTCCCGAAGAACTCGCGGGTGCACCTGTCCTCATGAAAGCCGGGCGGCGGAACTGCGGCGCCTATCAGGCCCTGCTCGTCGATGCTCGACGTACACCCGATCTGGCGATCAAAAGCAGCCGAAGAAGCGTTCGTACCATGGGGGCGCGAACGATGGCGGCTGCTGCAAGCCAGCAAGGGCACGTGGAGCGCGTACGACCGCCGGATAAGCGCGGGGCGGCTTCGGACTTATTCAAGAATTGCGGCGCCTGGATGGGCCAGGAGCCGTATTGGGCGAGTGAAACAAGAAAGGAGACAACCATGACCATGAAGCGAGTCACGGTCGCCCAGCATGAGCGTGCATTGGTTTGGAAGAACAAGACCTTTGCAGGTGTGCTGGAGCCGGGTAAGCACTGGCTCATCGCGCCGATGAGCGACGTCACGGCGCAGCTCTATGACCTTACGGTCCCGGAAGCTGCTGGCCCGTGCGAAGCAGCCGTTGCTGTCACAGGCGACGGACGCAGTCAGCTCGGTCGAAGTGCCGGATACCTCGGTCGCCCTGCTGATCGTGGACGGCAAGTTCGTGAAGCTGCTCGAGCCGGGTCTGCACGCGTTCTGGAAGTTCCAGCGCACGATCAAGGTCGAGCTGGTGGATCGCCGGGTGCAGATCATGGAAGTCTCGGGTCAGGATATCCTGACCAGGGACAAGGTCAGCTTGCGCGTCAACCTCACTGCCCTGTGGCGGGTGGAGAACGTCGTTGTCGCACGCGCCGGTCTGCAGAACTTCGTGGAGTTCATCTACAAGGAGCTGCAGTTCGCGCTGCGTGAGGCTATCGGCAGCCGTACTCTGGATGAGTTGCTCGGTGCCAAGGGCGAACTGGATCGTGAGATCCGGACTTCGGTGCGCGGCAAGATCGAGCAGCATGGTATCGAGCTGGCCAGCGTGGGTCTCAAGGATGTGATCCTGCCGGGTGAGATGAAGGACATTCTCAATCGAGTGGTGGAAGCTGAAAAGGTCGCGCAGGCGAACCTGATCAAGCGTCGTGAAGAGACCGCGGCAACGCGTTCGCTTCTGAACACTGCTCGTCTCATGGACGAGAATCCGACGTTGCTGCGTCTGAAGGAACTCGAGACGCTGGAAGAGGTGACGGAGAAGGTCGACAAGCTGACCGTCTTCGGCGGCCTCGACGGCGTGCTCAAGGATGTCGTGCGAATCCAGGTTCCTGCGAACTAGGGATGTGCGATATGCATGGATGCCGCTGAGCCCGGCGGATATCCGCCGGGCTCAGCTCTTGGCTGCGCCTCCAGGTCCGATGCGCTACTTGCGCAACTGCGAGATGTATTTCTCGCCCTGCGAGACACTGCGCTGATAAGCCGGCCGCTCGCTGAGCCGCTTCGCATATGCCTCGAATATGGGCCGGGGTTCGAGTGCTTTGACCAGCATGCCCCAGACGATCTGCGAACCCACGTACACATCCGCGGCACTGAATCGGTCGCCTAGAATGAAGGGTCCGGGTGTGATGGCCTGCTCGAGTGCATTCAGGACGTCCGGATAGCTACCGTAGCCAAGTGCGCTGGGACGCTCCGGCGTGGGCCGCGAAAACAGCTTGTCCACGAATGCGGGCTCGACACAGCCCGCGCCGAAGAACAGCCAGCGAAGATAGGTACCACGTGCCGGATGATCGCTGACAGCTGGTGCGAGACCTGCCTCGGGAAAAATATCCGCCAGGTAAGTGCAAATCGCCGCCGCCTCGGTAATCACTGTACCGTTGTGAACCAATGCTGGCACTTTGCCCATCGGATTCACGGCAAGGTAGCCGGGCTGTTTGTGCTCGCCAGTCTCGAAGTTCAGCAGCCGGACCTCGTACGGCACGCCTATTTCTTCCAATATCCAGTGCACGATGCGGGCACGCGACATCGGGTTGTAATAGAAAACGATTTGCTGGCTCATGGAATTACTCCATCAGTCTATTTCTTTCGCTATCTTCCGCTTTCGGAAAGATGATTACCATTATTCTTGGCAACTTGCCTATTTTCGATAAGGCACTACACCCGGCCTTCCTGCGAGATTGTCATGCCGACTCCGAACTCAAGCCAAACTCCCATCATCCATGGCGATGGCGGAGCACTTGCACTCAGCGCCATGGCGGCGGTTTTCTGGGGAACCAATTTCGAAGCAACCCGCATCGCCTTGATCGATCTGCCGTCGTTGACCGCAGCTGCGGGCCGCCGCACACCCAACCTGGCACAGGTTGCCGGTGTCGTCATCGCCATCTTCGGCATTCTGCTGGCAAGCAACCGGCTGCCGGGTGTACGACTTGGGAGAAAAAAATCGCCGCCGATGGCTTGCGAGATTTGATGCCTTTGCTACTCCGCGGTCTGCGGCGCACTGAGGCTTTTACTGTAGAACCCGGACGGATCGAAACAGCAGACCCGCTTTTTGCCGCCAGCCAGCATGTCGCAGGCATTTTCTATCCGGGTATTGCGAGTCTTTGCCTGCTTCGCGGACTCGACCCAATGTATCCAATCTATCCGGGCAACGGTGGTGGTGGCATCCCATACCGCCTTGGCCTCCGGAGAAGCAGCCAGCGCCTCTTGAAAATCTGACGGCAGTTTCGGTTCCAGCTCTTTCGCCACCGCGGCAATCTCCAGCGTAGCCGTATCTCCTATCGCTACGCCGGAAACTTCGCGCAGCGCCTTGCTGATCTTCAGCCAATGACTCAATTGACCATCCGGCTCCAGCGTGGCTTGAAAGGGGTGGCCGTTGATCGTTCCTTCCACGCTGGTTCTACCGCGCCGGGGCAGCTTTTCACTCGCGGATTTCGGCAAAACCAGAAAAGCCCAGGAGCTGTCCTTACCCGACTTGGCCGGGCGCAGCAGCTTTGCCTTGAAACGCGACCTCTTTGCGATTTGACTCATGGATGCCACCAATACTGCACGCGCACTACTTGCCAGGAGTTGGGACATTATTGGCATGCCTGAACGCCAGGCGCCATTTGCCATTTTGCAACATCCAGGCATTGGTGTAGCGCCTGCGAAGCAGGACACCTGCATTCGGCGCTCCCGGCGCCGGCACTACTGTTTCATCTCCCATCACGACAACCAGGTCTTTGTAGAAAAGGAACTTCTCTGGCCGGCGCTCAAACCTGGTATAGCGAATCACACCGTCGCCAATCAGCTTCAGGAGCTCGGCCTTCTCCTGGACGATTCTATTGGTGGGATGATTGACAGTGTGGTCATCGGGTAGCAGTTCCTCCAGCTTGGCTCTATCGCCTTTGAAGATCGCCTCCGCGTGAGCCAGATCCAACGCCCGGATTTGCTCCTTGAGTATCGGATCTTCAGGAAGCTGCTGGGCAATGGCCTGGTATGAGAAAAGCGCCAGCAGAATGGGCAAGCCGAAGAATGCGATTTTCATCGAGCACTCCTTGTAATCTTCGATTTCCCGAATGGTTGGGCGCACCTGACACGTTTCTCAGCGCAGCTGACTGTCCTTGCTGCCGCGGCGATTGTAGCCGCTGAATAGCTGCGACTCCTTGTCCTCCGCTTCCTGACAACGAACGCACAATCGCACACCAGGCACGGCCTTGCGCCGCGCCTCAGGAATCTCCGCATTACAGTCAGCGCAATGTGACAGGCTGGGGCCAGCGGGCAGCTGGCTCTTGGCCCGCTCGATGGCATCTTTCACTGTCGCATCGATCTGATCCTGCACGGCGCCGTCGCCGGCCCAACCTGTCGCCATCAGCTCTCCCGTACTGGCATGCTGCAGCTGCGAATTTGTGCAGCTCTTGAATTGAAGCAGATGTCAGCCCATGCAGCAACTTCGCTGCCCTGCAGCAAGGAAAAGACCGAGCGGATTCAAGCGCTCAGTTCGACCAACTCGTAACGGCCAAAGCCGGTCGCGTTACTGAGGTAGCCGCCCACCTCACCGCGGACGACGAGAAAGTCCGGGTGCGTACACCACAGATCGTAAGTCGGATGCCTGCCATTGGCACGCTTGCCCATCAGCAACCGATAGTGATGCGTGTCGAACGTGCCGGCCGGCGTCGTAACCTTCTCAGGCCCCACATATTCCACCGAACGTTCCCTGCCTACCGCGAGAAACGGGCCGCTACCGCCGTCGAGCAGCGGTGACGTCGAAAGTCCGCCTGCCCAGGTTTGAATGCGCTCGGGCCGGCTGTGATCGAAGCCGGCCATCAACAGGCCATCCGCGGTGATCGGATGAGATACGAGACTCGTCGCCGGCATGGCAAGCGGCATCACCTGATGCACACGACCCAGCACCACGCTCGAGACTTCGCACTCCGCTTCTTTCTCCGTGACACGAATCCACCCAGTGCCAAGGAATTCGCCCTTCACATGCAGCCGGACGAAACAGTCCAGCGGATGGAAGTGCTCGTTCATGGTCTGCACGACATCACGTTCGACACGTGTATCGTCGATCTCGCAATACGCGCGCAACGTTACCTGTCGGTCTTTGCGATACGTAAAACTGAACCATTCACGACCCCGTTCGGCGCCGTCATCGCTGATGTAGAGCATCTTGCCCACGACATTGCGTGAGCGGTTCGCCACCAGGGCGGGATTCTGTTTCACAGGCGGAGCCCCTGCCGGCGCCGCTCGAGCCGGCATCGCCAGCGAAAGACCACCCGCGGCACCGATGGCGCCGGCGAAGAAAGATCGGCGATTCAGGCTCGACATGGGGCTACCTAACCTCGTGTGAACGGCTTTCGTTGCTGCAGTCGATTAAATTTGATTACTAAGTTAACTATGTGATACTCGTACAGTCAACCGCTACCGATAAGTTCATGCACCAGGAGACGCGATGAGCGCAACGCTTTCCGCCAGTCGGTTGATTCTGTCCTGTGCGGCATCGCTGCTGGTAACCACACTTGCCGCCGCAGCCGATACGGCTATCGCGGCCGGGAGCACGCCTCTTGCGGGGACGTGGCAGGCCGATGTATCGCAATCCAGATTCCAGGGTCGCGCGCCGTACCGCAGCGGCAAGATGAAGTTCATTGTCGAGGACGGCGGCAAGGTGCACGTCGTGAGCGACGTGATCACGGCCAGTGGCGCCGTGTTTCATTTCGAGTATAGCGGCCTCGAAAACGGGTCCGCGCTGCCAGTCACTGGAAACCCCTATTACAACAGCGCCGCGATGCACTGGAAGGACCGCCGCACGTTGGTTCGCACCGAGTTTCGAGATGGCAAACCCATCGGCACGATGACGATGGTGCTAGCTGCGGACGGCCGGTCTTTCGTTGCCAGCTCGTCGCGTACCACGCCGGAGGATGGGCATCTCTATACCTCAACCATTCTCTGGAAACGGGTCGTCGAGCCGGCCGGAAATCAGTCCCGGTAGAGCGGTCCAGATGAGACATTCATGCGCACTGCTTGCGACGCTCCTGGCAAGCGCTCCATGGGCCGCCGAGGAACCAGCGGTACCGGGTTCGGCGGAAGCAAAGGCAGAAATCTGTGCGGCCTGTCATGGCCCCCTGGGGCGCAGCGTCACTCCCGAATGGCCAAGTATCGCCGGGCAGACCGAGCCATACCTGAGGGTGCAGCTCGAGTTGCTGCGCAGTACGGAACGTTATGACGCGACCATGTCGCCGATGGCCCGAACCTTGAATGACGCGGACATCCGGGATCTGGCGAAGTACTACTCCGAGCAGACACTGCCCTCGAAGAGCGCTCCTTCCCGAACATTCGAGATGGGAGGAACGATCTACGAACAAGGACGCGCGGCATCCGGTACACAAGCTTGCAAGGACTGCCACGGGAGCGACGGCCGAGGCAACACGGCCCTCGCGGCCCCAGCCATCCGTGCCCAGAATGCTGTCTACGTCATCAAGCAACTGCAAGCCTATGCGGCAGGCAACCGTTACCGGAACCCGGATGAAACCAGTCGGGCTTCGCCAGGCGGCGCGATGGAGGCGGTGGCGAAGACGCTGAGCCAGGAGGACATCAGCAGCCTCGCTGGCTATATCGAGTCCATGCCTTAGAAGTTCACGCCAACACGGAACATGATCGTGCGCGGCTCGTTTGGATAGCCCGTGATCTGGGGGGCGGTCGGGCTCGCCAGCTGCACACCGTTCATGATGTAGTGCGAGTCGGCAATGTTTCGGCCTTCGAGCGCCGCCTTGTACCTGCCTGAAGGGTCGGCCCACGAGATGGACGCATTGAAGATGTCCGCCTGTTCCGGTTGGAACACCTCGAGCTGGTTCGAAAGATTGGTGTAGTAACGGCTGTTGTAGTTCCAGGAGCCATTGAACGTCACCTGGCCTGGAATGAAGGCAATCACCGGCGAGTACTTGATACCCAGCGAGAATTTTCGTGGCACGAGCGCCTTCAGATGCTTGCCGGAACAGTCGACGATGACCGTATTCGACAGCGAACAATTGAACGGTGCCGTGTACTTGCCCCGCATCCACGAGCCCGAGCCGTAGATCTGCAGATCGTCGATTACCTGCCAGGTGGGCTCGAATTCGATGCCCTCGACGATCGCGCCCGTGGCGTTGGTCGTGTAACTCGTCGTCGTTCCGGGGAAGAATTGCGGCAGCTGCATGCCCGAATACTCCGCTCTGAACAGCGCTACATTCAGGCGCAGCCGCTGATCGAGCGTCGTGATCTTGCCGCCGATTTCGTAGCTCTTCACGTTCTCAGGTTGATATGGCACAGGGCGCCCCATCTGGCCGCCGCCGATGCTGTTAGCAGGCGGCACGGGGTTGAACCCGCCGGCCTTGAAGCCTTCCGTGTAGGACGCATAGGTCAGCAGGTCGTCCGTGATCTGCCAGTTGATGCCGAGCTTGACCGTATTCGCCTTGAAGGTCTTGCTGTCTGACTGCGGCGCCGCGGCCTGCAGGCGGTAATACTGAGTGAAGTCGGCCTTTTCCTCGGTATGGCGGGCGCCTACCGTAAAGCCGAGGCCGTTATCCAAGGTATACGTGCCCTGGGCATAGGCCGCCCAGGCATCGACACCACGATCCTGATCGATCGTCGGGCTGTCCAAGGCGATCGACCGGCTCGAGCCTTGCTCGTTGTAGTAGTACAGGCCGGCGACACCCTTGATGCGCTCCGTCGAGTAGGTCGTATTGAGTTCGTGGCTGTACCACTTCACCCGGGCCCGCCCTTCATTCGCTCCTGCCGGCGCTTCTGTGCCGTTCTCGTATGCAATTTGCGCAGCACGGCTTAGGGTGAGCGACACGGTTCCATCGCTGAACGTGCGCAGGTTACCGACGCCGCCAATGTAGTTCACATTGAATGGGCCATTGGTCCAGGTTGCATGAAACGAGCCGCCGTCGTTATAAAGAAATGGATGCCCTGGATTGCCCAGGTTCTCGGTGATCGTAAGATCGCGATTGCGGGTGCCATCCGCCTGGGTCCCTACGACGTTGGGTGCCACCAGGAGCGGTACGCCGTAAGTCGGCTCCGAATAATCCTGTATGAAGTGATATTCGAGCTGGAATTCGAGATTCTCGGTGGGCGTGTAGAGAAATTTCACACGCTGCGCGCTGTTCTCGGTGCCACCGACGCGCTTGTGGTAGTACGGCGAGTACAGGTAGCCATCATGCTCGTTTTTCGACGCGCTCAATGAGAACGCCAGTTTGTCGTCGATGATCGGGCCGCTGAGGTAGCCCTTGCCGGTGAATGCATTCCAGTTGCCTGCCGCAAGCTCGGCGCCACCAGTCCAGTTGAACGCGGGGCGTTTGGTGATGATCTTGATGGCACCACCCGATGAGTTTCGGCCATACAGTGTTCCCTGCGGACCACGCAGGATTTCGACCGAACCAACATCGAAAAAGTCGAAGAACGCACCGTTGACGCGCGGCTGAATCACATCGTCGATGTACACACCGACCGCCTGGTCGTAGTTGATGCCGCTGTTTTCCTGACCGGCGCCGCGCATGACGATGCGGGCGTTATTGCTGCTGTTGATATTCGGCATGATGACCGTGCCGGGAATATCGGCGGAGGCCTGCAATACATTGCCTATTTGACGATTGGCGAGGGTGTCCGCCGATATCGCGGTGACCGCGATGGGGGTGGTCTGCACGGTGGCATGGTAGCGCTCCGCCGTTACGCTGACCTCTTCCAGAGTCGCGGCATTGCTCCCTTGCGTGGACACAGCTTGTGCACTGGCAACGGCCGGAATGAGAGTGGAGAAAATGCCAAGCAGTGAATAGCAGGATGCTTTCGCACTGCAACGATCCGTCAGCGAAATCGTTCGATATTCGACGTTCTTCTTGGTCATAGGAGTGCCCCCTGCGTTCACACCTGATTCCAAGTCAGTCTACTCCGGGAAATATTTGATCGTCAACACGTAGTCATCTATGTTCACTATGTTATTTTAGATATCTATATATCGTGAGAACCCCGGCATGACTGGCGGAGCGCTGCCGCCGACCACATCGGAGATAGGCGTATGACCAGACTCGATACCAGACATGCGGCCCTGGCCGCGGCTTTGTTCTCCGTATTCATCGCCGGTTCCAGCGCGAGCGGCGAAATCCCCCGGCATCACGCCCTGCTCGGCCAGTGGCAGTTCGATCCGACCGCATCACGCTTCGACGGCGGAATTCCTTATACCCGGGCCACCAGTCGATTCTCGGCAACCCGCTCGTGCATCCAGGTGGTCGTCGAAATCGTGGAAGGCAACCGCCACATCAAGTTCGAGTACTGCGATCGCGGCGACGGCAGCGACGCCGCGGTGAAGGGCAATCCGTTCTACGCAACCGAGAACACCCGCTGGCCCACTCCTCGTATCGCCGTGCGCACCGAAAAACGCGATGGCATCGTCACCGGCACCACGACCATGACCGTTGCCGAGGACGGGAACTCCTACACCGCAACGGCCAGCCGCAGCCGGCCGGACGGAATCCGATACAACTCGACCATCGTGTGGAAGCGCAGCGACCGGCGGTAATCGGGAGCTCGAGCAGTTCGGGATTCGGCACAGTTATCCATTTGCACCAATAACGGGAGAACGAATCATGGAAAACGCATACGCCGTCTGGCGAGCAGCCCTGCTGATAGTCGGACTCATCTGCGCCAGCGCGGCAACCGACGCGGCGGACGCGCAAATGAGGCCGGGACCGGCGGCCTGGATCGAGGAGTACTGGGATGTCAAACCCGGTAAATTGGACGAGTTCGTCAAACTTTACCGCAGCGAAGTCTATGCTCTGTCCCGGAAGGTGCCCGGCTACCGGGGCTACACCCTATTGACCAACATCGCCGATGGCACTGGCTTCCCACCCGAGCCGCGCATGCCGGATGCCCTGCTGACACCGCACTACGGCATCCAACTGCAGGGCAAGACCCTCACCGAGAGATCGATCGACCTCGGCAATCTTCTGCGACGCACGCATAATGTCGTCGTCATTCATAACCTGCAAACGTGGGCGGACTCGCAGTCATTTCGCGCCAACATGGAGCAGGCCTATTCAAGCGCGCATCATGGTGAAAAGCTTTCGGATCATCTCGCCGCCACCTTGTTTCCCTTGGCGAACAACTACTGGGAAACCCCCTTCCGCCTGATCGAAACCGGCCTGCCCCCGGTCGCGAGCAAAGGCCAGGATGCCGATGGGCTGGACCTGACGCCGCATGCCTCCAGTCCGGCTGGCTGGTACAAGGAATACTTCGAGGTCACGGCCAAGGACCTGCCGGCATTCATCGCGGCGTACCGGAACAACACATTTGCCACCATGAGCAAGATCCCCGGCTACAAGGGAGTCACGATCGTAACGACACTGCCGCCGGACCCGGCGGAAGCAGCCAGGACCAAATTCAACGGCCAGGTATTGGGTGGACCCGATCGATTCTATGTGCCGCAGCCGGGCGTGATGATGGATGGCACGATACGCACCGATACATCGATCAATTATTCGCTACTGTTCAAGCCGACGTTTACCATCATCACCTATTACCAGTTCCCACCGGGCGTGAAGATGCTCGAACAGATGCAACGTATCTTCGAGCAGGACCATCCCGGGCAGGACCGTATCGAGCGCATCAAGCGGGAGTTCTTTCCGCATATTCAGAACCACTGGGATATGCATTACCGGGCCATCGAGACCAGTTTCGTTCCATAGCCACCCGGCGCGGCACGATAGGCACGGCGCCGCTCAGGCGGCGCCTCAGGTTGGGCGTTTGAGATATTGCCCGCGTGGCGGACCGACGATGTTGCCATCGTCATATATCAGCTCGCCTCGCAGGTAGGTGCTCATCACCTTGCCAGTAAGGTCGATGCCTTCGAAGGGTGTATACCCCTGAGCGGATTCTGACTCCGCGGCGTGCACGGTGAAACTTCGGTCGGGATCCACGAGCACGATGTCTGCATCGTAGCCCGGCGCCAGATCGCCCTTGCTGAACAGACCGAAGCGCTGAGCTGGATTCCAGCATACGAGCTGCGCGATACGGTTGAGCGACAGCCCGCGCTTGCGTCCCTCGGTGAGCAGGGCTGAAAGCAGGTATTCGGTCCCGCCGAAGCCCGATTTGGCCATGAAGATTTCGTCTTCGCGACCATGCCCGTGGCCACACTTCACCTCGTGACGACAGCAGGCATGATCGGAGCAGACCCAGTCGATCTTGCCGTCCAGCAGCGCTTCCCACAGATAGTCGACATCCTCACGCGAGCGAATCGGCGGATTGACCTTCGCCTGTACGCCCGTGTGCACGTCGTAGTCGATCGTCAGATGCGCAATCGTGACCTCGCGCCGGAAATTGATCTGCGGAAAAGCCTCCGACATCTTGATTGCCGCCTCCAGGGCCTTGCGCCCCGACAGATGCAGCAGATTGATGTTGAGGCAGTTGGTTTCCTGTGCCAGGTAGGAGGCGATACAGATCGCCAGTCCTTCGGAATGGGGCGGACGCGCCGCGCTGTAGGCCCGCAGACCCGTCAGTTTGCCTTCCTCACGCACCAGCTTGGTATAGGCATTCATGATCTCCGCGGTTTCACAATGCAACGACAAGGAGATGGCGTTCTGGCGATCCGGAAATTGCTCCATGGCCTGCTGCAGGCCGCGCATGACGAACTCGAAATGCGCGATATCGTATTTCTCATCTTTCGGGATCATCAGGAAGTCACGCTGGTCGCTCGAGGCGCCGTGCAGCCCGTAGCCGCCGTAGAACATGAAGATCTTGAAACTGGTGACTCCGAAGCGATCGATCAACGATGGAATCTCTGAGATATGCTGCTTGTCCATCGGCGCCAGGTGATAGGCGTAGTCGACGTGGAAACGCCCTTCAGACAGCGCCAGCACTTCGGGAAAGAACTCCTCGTAGGGACCACCCTTGTTCAAATAGTACTGACCGGTGCGGAAATAGTTGAGACTCGAGGTGACACCGCCCTGCGCGGCGGCGCGGCTCTCCGTGAGCGCATCCTCCGCCAATGGTGAGTAGATGCCCGTATGCATGTGCGCATCGACCAAGCCTGGAAATGCGAGACGGCCCTTGCCGTCCACGACGCGCAGCGCGGCCTCCGCCTGAAGGTC